>JAEEGL011800760.1_pt1 | contig 50507 bp, 40 predicted proteins | sample 9134231 | NCBI WGS metagenome assembly JAEEGL01 (sample SAMN16246548, study PRJNA631951) | gut metagenome | biome: gut microbiome; feature: rumen; material: fiber-attached | host: Bos | place: Iran: Karaj | collected 2018-10 | reverse complement strand
TTGCCGAAGCGATCCTGGTCGTCCCGCCGCATTCAAAAAGAGCGACTTCGATGCCTGAAACGCTGCCGGCGATTTGGTAGTGACCTGAGATCCTGTGGTTTTCCGTCACTTCGGGAGTGTCGTTATCAGGAGTCTCCGGAGTATCGCTATCGGGTGTCGGGACTTCGGTGTCAGCGTCTTCGTCGTTCTGATGAACTAGGTTATCAGAGTCGTTAGGATCGGTAGGGATGTCGGAATCCTCGTCTGGTTTTTCAGTGTTTCCGGGGTCTTTGATGCAGATGTTGTGATCTTTGTCACAGATCAGCCCTTCGTTGCAGGTCTTGTTCGGATAGCACTCGCCGTAAAGCTCGCCCTGCTTTTTGCCGGGCTCCGAATCTTCGTCCGGTGTCGTTGGCTTGTCCGTGTCTTTGTCCGGTCTCTCCTCGTCCGGCGTCACGGTGTTTTCCGTGTCTTTGTCTGAAGTGGTAGTCTGCGTGGAGTCTTCGTCCGGGTAGTTGTAGACGTTCTCCTCTTTGCTGCCGCCGCAGGAGAGGGTGAAAGCCAATGCACAGAAAAGTGCAAAAACAACAAGAAATCTCTTCATTTTAAACCTCCGGTTTTAGGTTCGCTCCGGCGCAAACCTTAGGGAATTTAAGGAAGTTAGGAAGCCTAAGGTGTTTAGGGGGCGGCGCGAAAAAACAGCGAAAAAACTTGACTTGGATTTTGGGTTAGATATAATTAAACATCTATTTCTGATTTCTGATTTCTGATAATTCTGTCCATTCCTCTGGAATCTCCGCTCGAAAAATCAAAAACGGTCTATTCTATGGGAGGTGATAAAAATTGCAAATATATACAAATGATTTCCGAAATACCGCCGGAGGGCTTGCCGGGAAGCGGGTTTAAGCCGGTCCTCCCTTCGTCTCCAGGAGTTTTTTCAGACTGCTGCTGCGCTCGTTTTCGTTAGTTATTGATTTTTCGACAGCTTTTGCGGAGGCGTATATCGAAACGCTCTTTTTGGCTCTTGTGACGGCAGTGTAGAGGATCTCTTTGGTCAGCATCGCCGAGGAGTTGAGGTCATCCGGCAGGAAGATCAGCACGGATATGAATTCGCTGCCTTGACTTTTGTGGATCGTCATCGCATAGACGGTCTCGACTGCCCCGAGTTCGGAGATGGCAAAACCTTCGTCGCTATGTCCTTGAAAGTAGGCTCTTTTCGTGCCGTTGCGTTCGAGAATGACGCCGCAGTCGCCGTTAAAAAGCCCGGTGCCGTAGTTGTTTTTCGTGACCATGACAGGGCGTCCGTTGTACCACGGATCCTTAGCCGGATCGATTCCGAAAGCTTTCTCTGCCAGCTTGTTGATATCGGCAACGCTTTCGTTTGTCGTCGTGAGGATCTTGAAGCTGCCCAGCTTTTTGAGGATCCCGGCGGGAGAGTCGTCTTCAAAGAGAAACCCGTATTTTTCTTTAATAGTTTTAGTAAATTCTATTTCTCTATCCGACGGCTTGTGATCAATGGCGATGTTCTTGAACAAGTCTGCATCGGCGGCTTTGACCGCCTCCGCGATTTCCTTGATAGCCGGGTCAAAGCGGTAAGACACGGTAAGTTCGGCGATATTCTTTTTGAAAACGGTCGATTTCGAGGCGCAGATATCCGAAAGAACGTTGCCGACTGCCACGCTCGCCAGCTGATCCTTGTCTCCCAGAAGTATCAGCGAACTATTCCCGTCGATTGCGTCGAGAAGGGCGTTCATCATGGAGATGTCGACCATGCTGGCTTCGTCAACGATGATAAGGTCGGCAGACAACTTGTTGTTTTTGTTGAATAAAAATTCGCCGTGGCTCCAACCCAAAAGGCGGTGGAGAGAACATCCTTCAAGAGTGCCGGCCAGATCGAGGGTATCGTCGGATATCGGTTGCCCTGGCATTTTCCGCACGTTCGAGATGCAATTTTTGAGAGACTCGTTCATCCTCGAAGCCGCCTTTCCGGTGGGGGCCGCAAGAAGGATCTTCGCTTCAGGCTTGATCGAAAGCAGCGCAAGTATGATCTTTGAAATGATCGTCGTCTTTCCGGTGCCGGGCCCGCCTGTGATAATGGTCATCCTGTTTTTGACCGACAGCTCCGCCGCCCTTTTCTGCTCTTCGGAATCGCTGTCAAACAAGGTACCGAAAACACTTGAAAATTTGTCAAATTCTGCTGAATGGGCGCTGCTTTCGGATGCGATGCGGCAAAGCTTTTCGGCAAGTATGTTTTCGTAATGCCAGTATTTGTAGAAGTAGTACCGGTCCATAAAAAAGACGATCGGCTTGAACTCATTGAAGGGATCAGTTGTGTATAAATCGGTGAATTTATTGAGCTCCTGGAAATCCTCCCATGCCGGCAGCAGAGAATCCGTGTCGAAAGAGAGCAAAAGATCTTTTGAGTAGTCTTTCAGCCCCTCCTTGAAGCGCTCGTAGGCCTGTTTTGTAAGACATGAGCTTCCCGCGCCGGCCTGCTGCGAAACAAGCGCCGCCAGAAGTTCAAGGTTCTCCCGGCTGCCGGGATCGCTGACCTTTGTCTCTCCCGACAGGTATCCGGCGATCTGCAGATCTGTGGCCGAGATGACCCTTTTTTCATACAATTCTTTGATTATACTAGCCATTTTACTCTTTTTTGCTGCCTGCAAGAAGTCTCTGTATCGCCTTTATAGTTGCATGTTGCGGCCGGTACCGGTAGAGACCGGTCTCGCTTCCCGGCGAGTCGCTGACTCCGCGCAGAAAGATGTAGACGACCTCTCCGAAACTCTTTTCGTAGCTGTAGTCCGGATCCGCCTTTGAAAGGTATAGGTCAAGCGCGGCGAGGTAGAGGAAAAACTGAAGGAAATAGTTGTGGTTTTTCATCTCCGCTTCAAGTCCTTCCCTAGCGTAGTTGTCAAGCAAGTTGCCGGAATCGTTGGACTTTGAGTCCAGATTGTTGGATTTCCAGTCAACAAGGTAGTATTTGCCGCCGGCCCTCAGAACAAGGTCGATGTAGCCTACGACGAAGCCATCGATCGAGTTTTTCAGGGGGGCGAGCTCCAGTTTTTCATTCTGCCGGATGATCGAGCAGAGCTTTGCGAGGTCCGCGCCTTCGACTCTGCAGTAAAATTCACACTCCGAAAGGGTATCCCGTTCGCGGTTCAGCTGAGAGAGGGAAAAACCTCCGAAAACAGGCTTTTCGCATACGGTCTTCACGTTCGCCCTGACTGAATCGAAAAGGGCGTCAAGGTCTTCACGGTTTTTAAAGAGGGCGGGGTTTTTGTTCAGAAGCTCTCCGACAACGCGGTCTCTCTCTTCGTCGGATGCTCCGAAATCGATTTTTTCAAAGATCGAGTGAAGCAGTGTCCCGGCATCGCGGCCGCTCGGGAAAATGAGCGTAACTGCCTCATTTGATTTGGTGTTTTTACTGTGCGGCTCATCCTTCCGCTCCTCCTGGTTTTTATCGTCGTCTGCCACGAAGGAGGATGTGCTTTCGTCCTTTTCGGCTGAGCTGGAGGCGCTGATCCCGGTGAAGCTGGAGATGCTCCGGCAGGGTACCCTTCTTCCCAGCTGCTCCTCCTCCCAGTCGAGAGTGAAGCTGCCGGATGGCGGGAGAGGAGTCGCCTGCGACACTGTTCTGTAACGGATCGTCCCTTCGGACTGGTCGCAGAATCTCTTTATTTCATCCGATTTTACGATCTCATTGAGAAGAGTCTGCCTGCCGCGTGACATAGTTTTTTGAAAGTAGAGCAGAGTGAGGAATCTGGCCCTTGTCGTGAGGACGTAGAGCAGCCGCATGTTTTCCGCGAGATCCTCCTTTTTGACGGCAGCCGAGACCTCGTTCGGCGACAAAGAGAGGTACTGACCGAAGTCTTCTTCGCTGTGGTAAAGCGCGAAACGGTCACTGCCGGTACTTCCGGAAGTCATTATGTCAGGAGAAAAAACGATATTAAATTCAAGACCTTTGCTTGTGTGAAGAGTCAGGATCTTTACGGAGTCGCTGCTGTCGTTGTCAAGGCGCGAATCCTCGTCTTCATCCTCTGACACCCCGCCGGAGCAGAGCCTTTTGTGCAGATATCCGGCGACATCCTCGATAGGAGCGCGGTTTGTCGTCTCGTATCGGTTCAGAAGTTCGACGAGCTGACCGAGGTTGGTCAGTTTCTGGCGCTCCCCGCCGGCGAGCCTGTCTGAAATGTGGTCTGCGCGGATGAGTTCCGAAAAGGCGGAAAAGAGCCCGCGCTCCCTCCAGTTTTCGCAAAAATCGTTGAAATCCCTGTTGGTCAAGGCATCGTCAGATGAGGATGCGCGGAAGATCGTGAGCTCTACGGCCTTTCTCTTTCTTCTGTCGTCGGGGTTTGCCGCCGCATCGAGAAGGATAAGGAGATCCTTCGCCTCGACCGTGTCGAAGATCACCTTTTTGCTTCTCAGGACAGAGGGGATCCCGTATTTTCCGAGCTCGTTTTTTATCTTTTCGGCGCTCTTGTTCGCCCGCACGATCACTGCGAAATCCGAATATTTTACCTGCCGCTCTGCGCCCTCTTCGATGATCCTGCACGGGGAATCCGGTCTGACCATCTCGCGGATCCTCGAGATCATGTCGGCAAAGATGGTTTTTTCCGCCTCTTTTTTTGTCAGAGACTTGCCGTTTTCCGGAGTGACGTCGCAGATCTCAATGCCGTATTCATCGCCGTTTTCCAGAACTAATTTGTCGGTTTTGTTATGGTCTACAGACTGATATTCGAGCTGGCTTATCTGAAAGACGCCCTGCGGCGCGAAGAGCCGGTTTACCGCCTCGACTGCCTTTGCCGAGGAGCGGTAGTTTACGCCCATCTTGTATTTTTTCAGATCACGCTGGTTTTTCGAGACCTTGAGGTATGCATAAATGTCGGCATTACGGAAGGAGTATATCGACTGCTTGGGGTCGCCGATATAAAAAACTGTGTGGCCGGGATCATCGAAAAGACGGCTGAAAATTTCAGTCTGCACTGGATCTGTGTCCTGAAATTCATCAATGAAAACAAGCTTGTATTTTTCTCTGACCGCTTTTGCAAGAGCCTCTGCCGAGCCATCGTTTTTTGTCAGAGTTTCGTAAAGGATCGCGATCTGGTCGTCGAAACCGAGAAGCCCTCCTGAGCGGTAGCTTTGTACGGTTTTGTCAATAAATTCAAAGAAATGCCTGAAAAAGAGCTCGGAAGCGTCCGGAGTCTCCGCCTGCCCGGAAGTCCTTAGTTTCAAAAGCGGATTCGCGAGATGCCTTTTTGCGATTTTTGTGAGCTCATCCACATTGAACCAATCCTTTTTAAATAGATCCGGGTAGTTGTTTGCGCTGTTTCTGAAAAAATCTATCACGGCGCGTCGGGCGATCTCAGCGGAATCTCCCGTTTTTTCAAGATCGAAACTGCAGCCCGATTCGAAGGCGAAATCTTTGATCATCTTCGAGCAGAAGCTGTGGATCGTCGATACCGATACCCTGTCGAAGTTGTCGATCGCCCTCTTCAGCCGCCCCTCCGCCTCGCTGTTTCTGTTGTCTTTCTGGATCTTTGCGAGCTTCTCTTTCAGGGACTTCAGGATCCTCTCGTTCAGCTCCTCTGTCGCCGCTTTTGTGAAGGTCACGACAAGGATCTTGTCGACGGGTATGCCTTCTCCTTCGATGACAGCCCTGGTGAAAAGTGCGGCGATGGAGTAGGTCTTGCCTGTCCCGGCGCTGGCTTCAACTAAATTTTTCCCTGAAATTTCAACGGTTTCGACGTCAAAATCCTTAAAAATCTCCGACATGACACTCCGTAGCAAGGGTTTAAAGTGCCGAACTTTGGTGTATGTTATTTTTTTCGAGATAGTTTTCCAATTTAGCGAGCGCCTCCTGCGTATTCAACTGCCAGACCGGTGCGACAAGGTATTCGGCGGGAGTTGTTGTGAAAAGCCTGAAAAAGACGATCTCTTTGGGCGTCAACGATATGATTTTACTGATGATTTCGATATATTCGTCAACGCTTAGGAGTTTGAAGGGGGCCTCCGCATAGATTTTTTCGAGCTCTGTACCTCTATGGATCTGAAGGTGGTGGATCTTTATGCCGCGGACGACTTCGCTTTGTGTGCTCTCGCGAACGGTCTTCAGCATGTCGTCGATAGTCTCTCCCGGGATCCCCAGAATTATGTGGGGTGCGATCTTTATCTTTGATCTTCCGTACTTTTCGACATTTTCAACGGCTCTGAAATAGCTGGCGGCATCGTGCCCTCTATTCATTAATTTCAACGACTTGTCGTTTGTGGACTGGAGCCCGAGCTCGATCCAGATCTCATCGATGCTTTCAGGGACGGAGCGAAGGATCATCCCGATCTCCTTCTGAGTCAGATAATCGGGGCGCGTTGAAAAAATTTCAGCCACGACGCCAGGGATCTCTCCTGCCTGACGGAAAAATCCGCCGAGAGCCGCTTCATCGCCGAAGGTCGCCGTTCCGCTTTGAAAGTAGGCTGCAAAAAACTCGTTTTTGTAGCGTTTTTTCAGGAAATCCATGCTCTTGGCAAGCGTCTCCCGCCAGCCCGGTCTTGACATGTCCGCCGTGATATCCGGCGAAAACGAATCCCGGCGGCAGAAGACGCACCTGTTCCACGGACAGTTGAAGCCTGTGTGAAGCGCGATCCTGGCGACTCTTGCACCGAATTTCTGTTTCATATAGCTGTTGAAGGTGAATATTTTGTCGTCAAGCATGATTTGTTAAGGATTTATTGGGGATCAAAAGGGAGAGGGGAAGATCTGTTTAGCCGCAGGAGCCCTGTGGTTGCGGTTGTTTGCCGTCAGCCGGCGGAACGATCTTGTTTGCTTCCGAGCAGCCCTTGAGGTTCGGGTTGTGGTCGCAGATCATCTTCTGGATAGCCGGAGCTGCAATGCCGCCGCCCTGGAACTTGTTGTTGATGAACCAGGTCGGGCTGCCGCCGATATTGAGAGCGTTTCCGAGCTTGATGTTTTCGCTGTGAAGTTTGATACCTTCGTCGCCGGTCGAACACTTTTCGATGACGTCAGCTTTGATCTTGCCCTTTGCGCACTGTTTCCACTCGTTGCTTCTGATGTTTTCGTTGCGGCACCAGATATAGTCCATGTAATCCTTCGGATAGTGTTTGATAGCGCAGAGTTCTCTGATGTTTTCGTCAACTTCGCCCTGGCCGTGAAGCGACTGGAATTTGCCTTCGCCTGTTTCGTTTGCGATGTAGTTTACGTGGAAATCGAGCTTGTCGCCTTTGAACGCCTGGAAGATCTCTTTCATTGCGTTGAGTGCCAGAACGCCGTAAGGACACTGGCTCATAACGAAGAGGTCGACTCTTCCGGGGATCTCTTTTCTGCAGACTACAGCCTCTTTGCAGTCACTGTCGTCGCAGTCGATCTTGCCGTTGCCTGTATCGTCGATCTTGTTGTCGCAGATCTCTTTGGTCGGGTCGAATTTTCCGCCGACTCTGAGGAAGAGTTTGCCTGCGCCCTCTTCGATCCAGCGTGAAACCTTCTCGTAACCCTCGTCTGTCTTTGCAACAGGATCAAGAGCGATGAGCGGGAGAAGTTTGTGGCCGGCAGCAGCGTACTTGTCATACTCCTCTTTGCCCTTCGGGTCGGAGTAATCAAGGATCTCCTCTTCAAGACCCGGGAAGAATGACTTCAGCTGGGGAACAAGACCCTCGACACGGCAGGTCGGGCAGCGTTTGTCGGTAAGAAGGATCGCGTGGACCTTCTTGGGCTCGGGGATCTCTGAGCAGACCTGCGGTTTTGCGGTCTTGTACTCGGCGCAGAGCGCTCTCAGGAAATCATTCGTTCCTCTGCCTCCTCTGTAGGGCTGGTCGTTGAGGAAGATCGTCGGAGAACCGCTTGCGTTTTTGCTCTTCGAGAACTTGTAGCTCTCTTCGACAAGAGTTTTGCCCTCTTCACCCTCTGCGCAGCCTTTGATCTTTGCCGCGTCGACCTTGAGCTCTGCAGCGCAGGCATCGAAGGTCTCGGGAATCTTTCTGTACTCTTTGTTCATGCAGAACATGAGGTCAAGAGCCTGTTTGGGAGCATATTTCTTCATGCAGACAGCGATCTTGTCGCCCTTGAGCTCTGTTTCGCCGTGCATCGGCATCCAGGAACCGTCTCTTTCGTTTCCGATAAAGTTGATTTCAAGGTCAAGCGCATTGCCGAGTTTGTCCTTTACCGGTTTGACTGCGTTTGCGACCTGAACGCCGTAGGGGCATTTGCTCATGATGTGAAGTGAAAGTTTGACCTTTTCCTTTGCTTCGGGCTCGGATGCCGTCTTTCCGCATCCGGCGAATGCAAGCAGGGCTACAGCAACAGCTGCAAATAAAACAACGAGTGATTTTTTCATTAATAACCCTCCAAAAATCGTGTTAATAAAAAAAACGCAATATTTTACATTTAATAGTAAAAAAAGCAATTTTGCATCAAGTCAGATATACCGATTTTCTCCCGGCAGCTCTCCGTTTGGCGTTTAAACATCAAAAAAACGGGATAAAAACAACCGGACGGAGGAAAAAATTCCGGTAAGAACGGCGCTTTTCCGCCGAAACTGTTGCATTTGCGGAGAAGTTGTTTAAATTCGTTGCAGCTTTTTTGTTTAATTTGTTTTTGACAGGAGAAATCTATGGGTTTTCTGAGTTTTTTGCTGCCCAAGGAGAAGGTTTACCCGGTTGAGCTGAATGTCGATAATTTTTATCCGTCGATAAAGAACTCTCCGGTTCCGGTAATTGTTGATTTTTACGTCGAAAAGTCCATGCCGTGCGCGCAGCTTTATCAGACTTTGACAAAATTTGCGACCGATTTCAAAGGACGTGTCAGAGTCGGAGCGTTCAACGCGATGCAGGATACGGAGGGCAAGATCCTTGCTCCGCTGAAGATAAAGGCCGTTCCGACGCTTGTCTATTTTTACAAAGGCGAGCCGGTCGAGCTTTCGGAGGGGGTCGCGGGCTATCTCGTGATTCAGGAAGTTATTGAAAAAATTGAGTCAAAGGGCGCGGCTCCGACAAAAAAATAGAATTTAATGCATTATTGACCATAATTCTTTGTTCTGTGGTTTGATACAGGGAGGATTTTATGAAATTCAAAATTTGGTTTTCGCTTGTTTTGGCGGTTGTTTCGCTTTTTCTGGTCTCCTGCATCCAGGATGCCGAGGATCAGTACGACATTATCGACTACCAGACCGACGAAGAGTCCTATTATAAGGAATATCAGGACGAAGACGTTGTTTCAGACGATCCGATGAGCGAGCAGTCGTGGGATGTAACGTTCCAGTTCTTAGGCACGATAAACGACGGCAACACTGCACCGGCAGATATGAATTTTGGACAGGGACTTCTGATCTACCGCGATCTCGAGGGCAACAGGATCTCTGTAAACTATGCGTCGTGGGTTATCAAAAAGTCGATAACGCTCAACTCCGGTGTCGAGATCCCGATCCTTCAGGTCTTCTTCACGGACGATCCCGGATCTGTCGACGATGACGGCCGCGTCCTCTACTGGGTCCTTCAGCTCGAGGGCTCTTCTCTTGCGAAATCAGAGACATATTTCCTGAACAACGACAAGCTTTACAAAACCAAGGTCAAGCTTGCAGAGGACAATTCGATAGCCGAAATATGCTATCTTCAGGAGCCGGAGTCTTCGCAGGGGAAGGTCACGCTCTACACGAGCAACATCCGTATCGGCGAGGAGCTCAGACTCGACGGTTACGCGAATATGAACACCTTGGAGACCCCTGAATGCAAAAAAATGAACTAGCCCGGACGTCAAAGCGTTCCGGCCAGAAAGTCGAACTGACCCGCGAGTTTTTCGAAAAACTTCCGAAGTATGACCTTCACGTCCATCTTGACGGCTCGCTCAGGCTTGAAACGGTCTGGGACATAGCAAAACGCGACAAGATCGATCTCGGGGTGAATTCGATCGAGGAGCTCCGTGAGGCGATATCCCCGGGTAAAATTCATAAATCGCTGAACGACTATCTCAAGGGTTTCGAGCTTACGCTGAAGGTCCTCCAGACCGAGGAGAACCTCTACCGTGCCGCCTACGAGCTGGCTGAAGACTGCGCCAAAGAGAATATCCTGTACTTCGAGGTCCGTTATTCGCCGATACTCCACGTCCAGAAGGGCGTTTCGCTGCCGGCGATTCTTGAGGCTGTCATCGAGGGGCTTAAGGCGGGGCAGCGCGATTTCGGTGTGAAGAGCGGCGTGATAGTCTGCGGGATCAGAAACATTTCCCCTGACATCAGCCTGCGGATGGCGGAGCTTGCGGTCGCCTTCAAAAATCGCGGAGTTGTCGGCTTCGACCTTGCCGGCGCGGAATACAATTATCCGGCTCGCGACCACCTGGAGGCCTTTTCGCTGATCCTTTCGAACAACGTCAACGTCACGATCCATGCGGGCGAGGCTTACGGGCCGGACAGCATACACCAGGCGCTGCACTACTGCGGAGCGCACAGGATCGGCCACGGCGTGAGGCTCCGCGAGGACGGGGATCTGCTGAATTATGTAAACGACCACCGGATCCCGCTCGAGATGTGTCTTCAGAGCAACATCCAGACCGGCGCGGTCAAAAATATCGCCGAGCACCCCTTCAAGTTTTATCTCGATCTTGGCTTAAGAGTCACGCTCAATACGGACAACAGGCTGATCACCAACACGTCGATGACTGACGAGATGTGGCTCGCCTACAAGACATTCTCGCTTTCGCCTCAGGATATCCTTGACCTTACGATGAACAGTGCAAAGGCTTCGTTTATCCCCTTCGAGGAGAAAAAGTATCAGGTCAGGGATCTGAAACGCAAGGTCATCGGTCTTTTCAAAAGCGACACTGGTGTCGATCTTAAACTTTTCTGATGGAAAAAAGCGAGGAAAAACGGCTACTTAAACGGGCTGTCGCAGGGGATGCCGAAGCTTTCGGCGAGCTTGTGAAGTCGTCTGAGACAAAGCTTTTTTCCTTTGCGCTTTCGATCTGCGGAGGAGTGCGCCAGATCGCCGAGGATGTCTATCAGGATGCATTGACGAAGGCGTTCATCGGCATCAGGAGGTTCAAGGCGGAATCGTCGTTTTCGACCTGGCTCTGGACGATCATAAAGAACTGTTATGTCGATTTTTTGTCGGCTCAGGGACGCGATCTCCTGCTGGATGATTTCAACGGATACGACCCGGTGACTACAGAACACGGCGAGTCGGCTCTTATCCGCAAGGAGCGTGCCGAAAATCTTCGCGAGCTTATTTCAAAGCTGCCGCTTACATACTGCGAGGTCGTTACTCTGGTCGATATCAACGAGATGGATCATACAAGTGCGGCGGAGCTTATCGGAATAGACAAAAATCTTCTGAAGGTGCGTCTCCATCGCGCCCACACTGCGTTGAAGAGACTTATAGAAAACAGCGGTAAAGCTTTTAAGTAGTTGAAATAAGTTAGAAATTGATCCAGTTTTTGTATTCCACGAAAGGCGCTATCCACTCCTGGTCTTCAAGTTTGTTCTCCTCAAAGAAGTTCAGGAAGAGCTTCAAAATCGAGAAATCCATGCCGTTCAGCGCGTTGTAGAAGCCGTCTTTCATGATCTCTTTCCAATCCTCGTTTCTCGTGAAGCGGATCTTGCCGAGAAGGAAGAGGATCTTTGACTTGAAGTAGGTGGCTTTGAACCTGTCGGCTGCAACCAGAACCTCTTCAAGGACCTGAACTGCCTGGTCAAGATTGTTCAGCATAATGCATAACTCAGCCATTTTGCAGGCGATCCTGATGTAAAGCATATAGATGAACTCGGCCGGTTTGAAGTTCCGCGTTTCGGATTTGATAATTATGTCGTGGAGAAGCTTGTATGCCCGGACGATAAAGCTGCTTGCGTCAAGGAACCGTTTTTTGCCGATCAGGATGTCCGTGACCTTGTCTATGAGCCTGAGCTCGTCCTCGTAGCAGCCTGCGGCGTGAAGCTCCTTCACGATTTTTGCAAGTTCGGTTATTGACTCCTGCATGAGCAGAAGTTCGGATCTGGAAAGCATCTCAAGCTGGTAGTAGGAACGCGTTTTCGCATAATTGTTGAGCCTCTGCCAGAAGACCTGCGCCCATGAAGGTTCGACGATCTGCCAAAGCCTTGCGTTCTTTATCTCGGGCAGGATGCGGAATTCGTCGACCAGATCGTCGTTCGAGAATGACGACATGATCGTCTGGTAACTTCTCTGCGCGATGTCGAAAAATCCCAGCTTTTCCATGTAGACAGCCGATGAAAAGAGGAAGGGGTTAAGCTTGCTGTCGACGATTTCGCCGAGATTGATGTAGCTCAAGATCAGCCAGTGCCTGTTGAGTTTATAAATCTCGGACGGCATTCCTGCGAGCTTGTCTACGATCCGGCGGTAGAATGCGCGTTCCTCATTGCCGATCCTGATGTTGCTTTTAAGGATCGAAAAGATCGTCTGTGAAGTGAAGGAGATCGATTCGATCGAACGTATCAGGAAGCCCTTTGAAACAAGAGCGTCGACGCACTCTGGAGAGGTCGAAGTCGCTACCGAAAAGAGCGATTCGGGAACTGAATAGAGGTTCAGCAGGGTGAACTCGTGCAGGGTCTGTCTCAGTTCGTCGGGGAGCAGATTGACACGCATGTAAATCAGCTGCTCTAGGCTGTCGGGGCAGACAAAGTCGTCGGGCATCTTCGAAAAACGCCATGAACCCCGCATTTCGAAAATCAGACCCAGATCCTTCAGGTACTCGCAAAGCTGCGCCGCAAAGAGCATGTTGCTGTCCGCCTTGTCCTGAAGAAGCTTTTCGATGTCGGCCGGGATCCTTGTCGTGTTGAGCGACGAGAAGAGGAACTCGATGAGACCTTCTTTTGAAAAACCGTTGAAATCATAGATGTTTTCCGGATCGGTATGGCTGAGGATCTTGGATTCGTAGCCTGCCACGCAGACCATAGCCATCGGTGCCGTTTTAAAGAGACCCTGCTTTAGTTTTGCAATGAAATGAAGGGTCCTTTCGTTCAGTGTATCGGCATTGCTGACGATCCAGAGGACCGGTTTTGTGCGGCAGAGGCAGTAGAGCACGAAGGAGAGCAGGTATTCGATGTCGTGTTTCGGCATCCTTGTTTTTATCGGCGCGAAGTTAAGGCATATCAGGGCGCTGAGTGTCTCTTTTTTGCTTTCGGGAAGCGATTCAGCGAAGATTGTATCAAATTTTTTGCGGACAGCTGCAATATCGTTGCTGGAGATGTTCATCAAACTCTTGACGAGGTTTATGAAGATCATGAAGTCGACGTCGAAAACATTTGCATCGGCAACGATGACTGCGCAGTCGGAGCTGACCTTCATTGTTTCGGCGTACTCCTTGACGGCGTTTATGAACCTGTTTATGCCCCGTCCCTGTTTGCTTCTTAGGCAGTAGAGACCGCCGTTGCAGTGGCGGAGGTTCTCTTCGATCGCCTTGAACATCGGTTTGCAGGAGTCCTCGAACGGCGGTTTCGCGATCTCGTCAAGCATGGAATCGAAGGAGACGTCGTAGGTCGCGTCTACACGGACCGGTGTCAGCGGGACCTGTATCTCTTCCGGGTCGATTGTGTATTTTTCTGGCTGTTCCGTGTGCGGTTTCAAAAGGCTTGCTTCGGCGAAGGAGCGCGGGATCTTGTTCCCTTCGCTGTCGTACTGGTCGTATTCCGAACCCTCCTCGGGACGGATTATTGCCTCGGGAGTTTTGTTCGATTCTCCCGGAGCCGGAGGGATCGTGTTTCTACGGTTCGGGATCACCTGAGGCGGGATCGTGACTGCCGGACGTCTGGGACCGAGGTCGTTTACAGAGTTGAGGGCGGCAAAAAGGTCGTCGAAGTTGATAGATATGTCTCCGGGATCGGCCTCCTGCGGTTTTTTTGCGCCGTGCGGCTTCCCGGTTACCGGCTCGCTAGTCCATTTCGTAATAAATTCAGAGTTTATTTTCGGTTGAGTCACGTGTGTTTCTCGCACTGTCGGCTGTTCCGGTTCTGCCTGGACCGGCTTCTCTTCCTCGAGTACAAATGTTGTTTCGTCAGCCTGGGGTTCCTGCATCGTGAGCGATGATTTCCCCTGATTGTCTCCGAAGTCTATCTCGATGAAGGAGTCACTTTTTTTGGCGGTGCCGTCGGAATTGAATCTAGAGGGTTTGTCGAAATGGATCTCGATCTGCTCTTCGGTCTCTTCGGTTTCGATCGGGATCTCCTCTTCGATCTCGGCCGGTTTTGTCTGAAGGACCGTCAGTTTTTTTCCGCAGGTCATGCAGAATTTTGCGGTGTTGTCGAAAGCCAGCTTGCACTCAGGGCAGTAGCTTACGAGCTGTTTGCCGCATCCGCATTTGCCTGCATTCAGTTTTGTCAAAGGTTTTTTGCAGTAGAAACACTTCATTCGTCGTACCTGATTCGCAATTTTTATTGTTGCCAGTCGATCAAAAAACGTTCATCGCCACTTAAACTATATATCTTGACCGCAAACTTTTCCATAATTTTTTTTACAGCCGCTTCGTCATAAATCGCAACCGCTGCAGCTGTCGCCGCAAGGTCGGTGATCGTGGCGTTCCTGCCGGTTACGGTGACCGAGTGGACGTTTTTTACCGGCTTCCCGGTCTTAGGGTTCATTATGTGCGAATAATTCTTGCCGTCGATCGTGAAAAAACGCTCGTAATCTCCGCTTGTTGCAATTCCTATGCACTCGTTTTCCGAGCCGAATTCGATCTTTTTCAGCATCTGCTGCGGATTTTCCGGATTCTTTATTCCGATAGTCCAGTTCTTGCCGTTTTTTTTGCCGCAGACGAGCATGTCGCCGCCGTAATTTACGATAAAATCGGATATTTTGTGCTTTTTCAGAATAGCTCCGGCCCTGTCGATAGCGTAACCCTTGGCAACGCCGCCGAGATCGATCTTTACGCCGTCATACTTGAATTTTACAAGGTTTTTTTCACAGTCTGCCTCAACTTTGTCGCTGCCGACGAACTGCTTTTTCCCCTCAAGCTCGGAATCTGTCGGGACTGTTCCCTTGTTGTCCTCCCAGAGCGCGCCCTGGCTTTTGTAGGTTATATCGAAATATCCGCCGCTCTGCTCGCCGAGCTCAAGGCTCTCGCTGATGAGTCTGCAGACATGAGCGGGGACGGCTACCGGCTCCTTTGCCGCGTTTTTGTTGAGTTTCGAGATCCAGCTGTCGGGTCTGTAGTAGCTGAAATCGTCTTCGACTGCCGCAGTGTCTGCCTTGATTTCGTTTTCAAGATTTGTGTCAGCATCTCCAATGTATACGATATTCAGGACGGTCCCCAACCCGGAGAATGTGACACTCCTTACTTCGCTTTTCGGCGTGCAGCCAAGTATCAGTAAAATCGTGAAAGGTAGAAGGAGCCTAGCTTTTAACATCTTTTTTGTACGCGGAAAGTGCTGAAGAGACGACCTTGTCAAGATCACAGTATTTTTTCAAAAACGACGGGTTGAAATCCTGGTTCATTCCGAGCAGATCGTAGATCACGAGCACCTGGCCGTCGGTGTCGTTCCCTGCCCCGATGCCGATCGTCGGGATTTTGAGAGCCCTGGTGATCTCTGCCGCCAGAGTATGCGGGATCGATTCCAGGACGATGAGATCCGCACCGGCCTCTTCGATACATTTCGCGGATTTGAAGATGAACTCCCTCTCTTCGTCGTTTTTGCCCTGCTTTAAAAAGCCGCCGAACTTGTTGACGAACTGCGGAGTGAGTCCGACGTGACCGCAAACCGGGATCCCAGATCTGGTCAGGGTTTTGACGAGTCCGGCGATCTCTTCTCCGCCCTCGAGCTTGACTGCCTCGGCACCTGCCTTCAAAAGCTTTACGGCGTTGCGGACTCCTGATTCTATCGAGGCCTGGTAGCTTCCAAAAGGCATGTCTGCAATAATAAATGCATTTTTTACAGCCCTTTTGACGGCTCGGACGTGATACTCCATCTCTTCGATCGAGACATTGAGAGTGTTCTCTTCGCCCTTGATCACCATTCCGAGGCTGTCGCCGACAAGGACGCTTTCGATTTCAGCCTTCTCGACCAGCCGTGCGAACGAGGCGTCGTAGCAGGTTACCACCGAAATTTTATCGTGCTTTTCCTTCATCCCTTTCAGGACGGGCAGAGTGATTTTATTCATTTTTCCTCCGGTAAATCTCCTCCTCGAGCATAAGAATCGTCTGCCAGTCGAGTTCTTCCGACCTTTTGGCGGCGATATCTCCGTGAATTTTTAATATTTCCTGGTCTAAACCATTGATTTTAAAGACGTTCTGCATCGTTTTCCTGCGGTTTGAAAAGAGGATCCTTGCAGTGTTTGCAAAACTTTCAAGCCTTGTTCTGTCGAAATCGTGGCGTTCGAAGGTTATCTTCAGAAGCCCGCTTTCGACCTTGGGGGCAGGGTAAAAATCTTCGGGCGGCAGAGTAAAAAGATAGTCTGAGTGGCCTAAAAAACGAATCAGGGCCGCGATCGGACCGAAATCACGGTTCTTTGGTTCTGCGGAAAAACGTTCTGAGACCTCTTTCTGAAGCAGAAAGACCGCGCCGTCGATGAACCGGCTCTCGAGACAGGTGTTCATCACGATAAGAGAGCTGACCTGGTAGGGCAGATTCCCGAAAATATAACCGCGTTTTCCTTCAAAAAAGGGCTCCAGTCTCAGTTTTGCTCCGTCTGCCTCTACAACGGACGCCTGCTCTGAAAATCTCTTTTTTAAAATCCCGAGCATCGTCGCGTCGATATCGGTCACGGTGAGCGGAGTGAGGGATCTCTCGAGCGCCTTTTCGGTCAAAGCTCCGAGACCGCCGCCGATCTCAATATAAAAACCGGCGTTTTGAGGTATCGCGCCGGCAATTTTTCCGAGCGATTCATCGTTGAACAGGAAGTTCTGTGAGAAGCTTTTTTTTGCGCGTGTTCCGTTTTTTGCGAGAAATTGTTTCAGTTCAGACAGGTTCATCTTCTCTCCGTTTCGCGTTTCGTGAACTAAAGATAGCACTATCCGCGAAAAAAAACCAACCTTTATTGCAAAGCTGCTCCGCTCTCCGGTCCCTGTCCGGTATTTTCAGGTCCGTTTTTTAACTCTGTGTCGGTTTTTTCGGGCGCTTCAGGGAGCTCGGAGATGATTTGAACGATCTGCTGCTCCGCAAAAATGGCGTGTAATTCCCTGCCGTTGGCTAGTCTGAATCGGCCTTCGCCGTGCCATTTTCCCTTTGACCATTCACCGGTATACTGAGCTTTGTCGGTATAGTTGAATGTTCCGGTCCCGCTGATCTCACCCTCTGAAAACTCTCCGTAGTAGCTGCTCCCGTCCGGAAAGAGCAGGGATCCGTAACCGTCCATTTTGTCAGAACGCCAGGTCCCGTTGTATTTGACTCCGGAGGCGTAGAGGTAGACTCCGTGCCCATCTTTTTTCCCCTCTTTCCAGTGGCCGTCGTAGACATCGCCGTTTGCGAGCACGAGTTTGCCCTTGCCGTCCCGGACTCCGTCGAAGGTCTCCCCGTAGTATCCGGGGACGGTTTTAGGTTCGTCGGTTTCGGCAGGCTTTTCTGTAACTGCTGGTTTTTCTTCAGGTTTTTTGCTTTTTAAAGGAAGGTTTTCCGGGGTTTTTGTCTCGTCGGCAGGCGTTTGCGTCAGGCTCTTTTCGGCCGTCGTTTCCGGTTTTTTTTCATCCTTCATTGAACTCTTTTTGCCCTTTTTTTTGTATTTCGAGGGCAGCTGGATCAGCTCCTTGTCTATCTTTTTGTAGTCTTCACGGTAGCCGTTTATCCTTTCGTCGCACTGTCCGGGAAGTTCTCCTATGCCGCGGTTTTCAATGTCGAATTCATCGGCTTGCAGAGAAAAAGAAGTCAGGAAAAAGAGGAGAAAAAGCGGAATCATAAATATGAAAAAAAGGATGTTGGATTCGATCTGACCGTTTGCTGAATTTTTCAAAGAAAAACTCCAAAATCAAAAAAAACATCCCAAATTCTGCTGAAATATTTTAGGTAAAAAGGCGCGTGAGTCAAGTAAAGTGTTTGACAGAAAAAGTTTGAATAATAGAATTGCAAGTTATTTTACGGAGGAGACGATGCTTATACCTAATGATAAGAAAAAACTGGGACGCGGAATGGATGTGCTGCTCTCGAAAAAGACCAACGAGATGGTTTCTCTCGATATCTCCGAGATCGTTCCCAATCCGGACCAGCCTAGAAAATATTTTGACGACGAGAAGCTTGCCGAGCTTGCCGAATCGATCAGGCAGTACGGGATCATCCAGCCGCTTGTCGTAAAAAAGGACGGCGACAAATACCGGATCGTAGCGGGCGAGAGGCGTTACCGTGCAGCGCAGCTTGCCGGGCTCTCAAAGGTCCCTGCCGTGATCTTCAAGGGTGAAAACGAATATCATGTTTCTCTGATCGAAAATCTGCAGCGCGAGGATCTCAACCCGATCGAGGTCGCGGAGGCATACAACGAGCTGATGACCAGCTTCGGCTACAATCAGGAGGAGCTTGCTCAAAAGGTCGGGAAAAGCCGCAGTGATGTCAGCAACTTTACGCGTCTGCTGAACCTTTGCGAAGAGGTCAAGGATCTTGTCCGCACAGGGCGGCTTTCGGCAGGACAGGCGCGTCCGCTCATCGTTCTGACGGAAAAGGAGCAGATCTTCTGGGCCGACGAGATAATCAGAAGGAAGCTTGCCGTCCGCCAGATCGAGCAGCTTCTGGCGTCGAAAAAATCGGATTCGAAGCCACAGCCGGCAAAAAGGAGCGCAGATGATTTTTCAAGGTATGAAAAGAGTCTCGGCAAAAGAGTCGGCGCAAAGGTCCAGGTCAAGCCGAAGAGAAATGGCGAAGTGGCTGTCACGATGAATTTCAAGGCGGTCGCCGATTTCGAGAAGTTCTCAAAGTTATTGGAAGATTCCTCCAAGTAGCCGACGTTTCACATGAAACATTTTGCACTTTTTCTGATCCTGCTCGTGCTTGCGTTTCCTGTTTCGGGCGACGACAAGTTTGTTGTCGTTATCGACCCCGGACACGGCGGAAACAATATAGGCGCGGTTTCGGGAGAGCTTGTCGAGAAGGATCTGACCCTGGATCTTGCCAAGCGGGTAGGCGAGCTTTTCAGGAAGAGGCCGTACAAAAATCTGAGGCTGCTCTACACCCGCCAGCAGGATGTCTCCTTTCCTATAAAAAAGAGGGTGGATTTCATCCTCGAAACAGAGCCGGATCTTGTCGTTTCTCTGCATTTCAACAGCCAGAAGGTGCTGACTACGAACCGTGGTTTCGAGATTTACTATCCGGCCGATTTTCTGAGTACCGACGCGAAAAATGTTGCCTTTTACTACGACCGGGCGAACAGATCCTTCCTGTATGCCGGGATCTTTCAGGATGTCTACGCGAAACGGAATATCGAAAAGGTGTGGAAACTGCCGTTCAATATGGTTTCGCAGCGCGAGAACCTCATGATATTCGATGATACGCGTTCGCCTTCACTGCTGCTTGAGATCGCATATCTGACATCCCCGGAGGACAGAGCGTGCATAGAAAATCCTGAATTTCTTGATGATATCGCAGCCTACATCCATGATGCGATAGCGGCGGTTTTGATTTACAACAAAAATTTGAAAGCAAAGAGCAATGTCCCCTGAAACCACTGTAAAAACCGCTCTGGCAGAGGCTGCAGCCAGGCTTTCGGGCTGCTCGGAATCTCCGCGTCTGGATGCCGAGATCCTTCTTTCGCACACGCTGGGTGTTCCCCGTTTCGACCTTCTGGTCGACGGCGGACGCGTTCTGGAAGAGAACGACCGCCTGAAGTTCGGCGAATTTGTCGAGAGGCGTGCAAAGGCGGAGCCTGTCGCATATATAACGAAAAGCCGGGATTTTTTTGAGGACACTTTTTATGTGGACGAGCGTGTTCTGGTGCCGCGTCCGGAGAGCGAATTTGTGGTGGAAACTTCACTGCGTTTACTTCAACATGTTGAAAAACCTAGCGTTTTAGATATCTGCAGCGGGAGCGGATGCATCGGTTTGAGTTTTCTTCGGGTCCATCCGTGCGAACTGACGCTTGCCGATATTTCCGCCGAAGCGCTGGAGGTCTCAAAAATCAACGCGAAGAGGCTCTTCCCGTCAGATCCGGCTATAAATTTTGTCGAGAGCGACCTTTTTGCTGAAATTACGGGGGTTTTTGATCTTATAACCGCCAATCCGCCCTATCTTTCGGCTGAAGATATGGCTGAATTTGTTGACGGAACGCTTGAGTTTGAACCGAGGAACGCCCTTTTCGGCGGAGAGAGCGGCTTCGAGTTTACGGAGAGACTCATAAACGAAGCAAAGGAGCACCTGAAGCCGGGCGGCTTTCTTGTCACCGAGCTCGGCTATTGCGGCGAAAGGTTTGCAAGAGAAAAAAAACATGAACTAAAATTCGTGGAAATTATAAATGATTATGCCGGGATAGGCCGTGTCGCCGTTTTTGTGCGCGATCAGGCTATTGAAAAAAAGGCGATTGTGATTAAAAGAGAGACACACAAATCATTGGAGGAAAAATGAACGAAAACGATAAGACGAAAGCCTCTCTGGTGCCGATTGTTGTTGAAAAAGAGGGCGCCGGCGAGAGGTCGTACGATATCTATTCGCGTCTGCTGAAGGACAGGATCATCATCCTCGGCGAGGAGATCACTGACGATGTCGCAAACGCGGTCGTGGCGCAGCTTCTTCTGCTTGAGGGACAGGACAGCGAGCAGGAGATCAAACTCTACATCAACAGCCCGGGAGGATCGGTAACGGCGGGGCTTGCTATTTACGACACCATGCAGTACATCAAGCCGGATGTCGCGACGATCTGCATCGGTCAGGCAGCCAGCATGGCGGCGGTGCTTCTGGCGAGCGGAGCGAAGGGAAAGCGCCTCTCGCTGCCGAATTCGAGGCTCATGATCCACCAGCCGCTCGGAGGATTCCGCGGTCAGGCGACCGACATCGAGATCCATGCGAAGGAGATCCTTTTCATCAAGGAACGGCTGACGCAGATCCTTCACGAGCACACAGGTCACGACATCGACGAGCTCAAGCGCGATATGGAACGCGACTTTTTCATGTCGGCGGAGGAGGGCGTCCGCTACGGTCTGATCGACAGGGTCGTTACGAATCGTTAACGGCGGGATGTGAAGATGAGTCCGAAGAAAAACACTATAAATACGCCCTGCTGCGATTTCTGCGGAAGACCTCAGAGCGAAGTCGGAATGCTGATCGCCGGTGTCAACGCCCGTATCTGCACCGAGTGTGTTGCTCTCTGCAATGATGTTATGAACGGAGAGGAGCAGCCCCAGAAAAAGGAGAGCAGGCGTCCTGCTGTGCGCAGGCCGGTAGATGTTACGCCGGCGCAGATCAAGCGGCATCTCGACGACTATGTTATCGGTCAGGATTATGCCAAGAAGGTGCTCTCCGTCGCGGTTTACAACCACTACAAGCGGATAAATTCTCCTCACAGGTCGGACAACGCGGTCATCCAGAAGAGCAATGTGCTCCTGCTCGGACCGACTGGATCGGGCAAGACGCTGCTCGCCAAGTCGCTGGCAAACTTTCTGCAGGTGCCCTTCGCTATTTCGGATGCGACGGCGCTGACGGAGGCGGGTTATGTCGGCGATGATGTCGAGAACATCCTGCTTTCGCTGATCCAGGCGGCCGGCGGCGATGTCAAGCTTGCCGAGCGCGGGATCGTCTATGTCGACGAGATCGACAAGATCGCCAGAAAGTCGGAAAACATGTCTATCACCCGTGATGTAAGCGGCGAGGGCGTCCAGCAGGCGCTGCTCAAGATGATCGAGGGTACGATCGCCAACGTGCCGCCGGGCGGAGGCCGCAAGCACCCCTATCAGGAGTGCATAAAGATCGACACCACTAACATCCTCTTCATCGTCGGAGGTGCGTTTGTCGGCATCGAAGGCATCATCGGCAGGCGGATCGGCAAAAAGATGGTCGGCTTCGAGGCGGACAACTCGGCTGTCAGATCCCGGGAGGAGCATCTGCTTGCAGAGTTGCAGCCGGAGGACCTTTTGAAGTACGGTCTGATCCCCGAGCTGGTCGGCAGACTTCCTGTCACGGCCTATCTCGAAGAGCTGACGCACGATGAGCTTCTGCGCGTTCTGACAGAACCGAAGGATTCTCTGATCGGGCAGTACGAGCAGCTTTTCCAGATGGACGGGATGAAACTCACCTTCACGGACGAGGCTCTTTCGGAGGTCGTCAACAAGGCGGAGCGGCTCAAGACGGGAGCCCGCGGACTGCGGCGGATCATCGAGGCTGCGATGCTTGACGTCATGTTCGAAGCCCCGGACGAAAAGGGGCAGATCGACGAGCTCATCATTACTCCGGAGGTGATTTCCGGCCATGCTGAGCCGAAAAAAATCATTAAAAATCTGAAATAAGGGACAATATTTATGCCTAAAAAAGGTAATGTCAGACTTCCGGTCCTGCTGAACGAGGATTTTGTTGTTTTTCCCGAGACGTCGGCGGACATCTATCCGTCGGCAGGGGAATTTTATGCCGCAGAGCATTCTATCACGGTGAACGGCGATCTGCTGCTTCTGGCCTATCGGGATCCTGATTCCGCACAGGACGACGGCAGCGATTTCCTGCCGTATGCCACGCTCTGCCACATGGAAGACTTCGTTGAGCTCCCGATCGGAAAATACAAACTTACTCTCAATGCGCTCAATGTCGTTGAGATCGGAAACGTCAAAGTCGATGCAGGCGGCTGCTTTACGGCCGAAACCAGGTCCGTCCTGCCTTACGGTAACGCCGGCGGCACCCTTGCGGCAAAGGCCCGTGCGGTCAGGCTGCTGGTCCGCGAATACCTCAAGGCCTACAATGCGCCGGGAGACCTTGCCGAGAGCACAAGCGCAATCCGAGATACGAAAAAGCTTGTCAACGTCTTTGCTTCACTTATCCGGCAGAGCAGCGTGATGCCGTTTTACCAGATGCTGGTCGAGACGGATCTCAGCAAAAAAATCGATATGCTGATGGAACTTGCGAAGATGGATCTGAAGACCCTCAGCTATGAAAGCGAGATCGATCACCGGGTCCAGGAGCTTTTCGACAAGCGTCAGCGCGAAGCCTTCCTCAGCGAAAAGATCCGCGAGCTCAACGACGAGCTTTCGCAGCTCTACTCGCCTCAGCCGCAGGATCCTTTTGCCGACTACGGCCAGGAGCTGACTCAGGAATCGGATGCGGTCGGTGACGATGTCGAAGATGATCAGATGTTTGCCGGCCCGCAGCACTATGACAGCCAGCTCTTCCGCAGGATCAAGCAGCTCGAGGCACCGCAGTTCGTCAAGGACCGTCTCCGTGACGAATTCCGCAAACTGACACGCTCGAACCCGTTCGGGCAGGATCAGGAGGTGGTCAGGAACTATATCGAGACAGTCGTTTCGCTCCCCTGGGCAAAAAGCGACGAGTGCGACATCGACATAAAGAAGGCGAAGGCTCAGCTTGATGCGGATCACTTCGGGCTCGACGACGTAAAAAAGCGTATCCTCGAATATCTGGCGGTCCTGAAGCTTGCCGGAAGCGATGTCAAGTCTCCGATAGTCTGTCTTGTCGGACCTCCCGGAGTAGGCAAAACAAGTATCGCCGGTTCTCTTGCAAAGGCTCTCGGCAGAAAGTTTATCCGGCAGTCGCTCGGCGGAGTCCACGACGAGGCCGAGATCCGCGGGCACCGAAGCACCTACGTCGGCGCGATGCCCGGCAGGATCATTTCGTCGCTCAAAAAGGCAGGCGTCAACAACCCGCTCTTCCTTCTCGACGAGATCGACAAAATGAGCAGCGACTACCGCGGCGATCCGGCTTCGGCAATGCTCGAGGTCCTGGATCCGGAACAGAACAGCACCTTCGTTGACCACTACATCGACATGGAGTTCGATCTGAGCAAGGTCCTCTTTATCGCAACGGCAAACGACGCCCATAATATCCCGCGGGCGCTTTACGACAGGATGGAGATAATCGAGATCGACGGCTACACCAACTTCGAGAAGAAGAATATCGCTCTTGACTATCTTGTGGCGAAGCAGAAAAAGTTCAACGGGATCGAAGGGTTCGACCTCAAATTCTCCCAGAAGGGGCTTGAGACCCTGATCAGCAGCTACACGATGGAGTCGGGAGTCCGCGAGCTTGAGCGCAAAATCGGCGAGATCTGCCGCAAAATCGCCTTCGAGAGCGTGAACGAACCCGAAAAACAGAGAGCTTCCGTCGTGATTACCGAAAAGAACATTTCGGATTATCTCGGAACCGAAAAGTATTACCAGAACAAGACCGGGAAAAACGGCGAGATCGGTGTCGTCAACGGTCTTGCATGGACACCGTACGGCGGGACGACACTCGAGATCGAGGCGATCCGCTACCCGGGCAAAGGCGAGGTCAAGGTCACTGGCAGCCTCGGCGACGTGATGAAGGAATCTGTCGAGATCGCGGTGAGTTACGTCAAGAAATATTTGAATATATACCGTGAAGTCGATGAAAATATCTGGACAAATTCGACATTTCACCTCCATTTCCCGGAGGGGGCTACTCCGAAGGACGGTCCATCGGCGGGTGCTGCGATCTCGCTGGCTGTCGCCTCTTTGGTCTCAGGGGTCCCGGTCCCGTCGAATCTCGCTATGACGGGTGAGATCACGCTTCGCGGCAGGATCCTGAAAATCGGCGGTCTCAAGGCAAAGATCATGGCGGCCAAGCAGGCGGGGATCAAGAGGGTCTTCATTCCCAGGGAAAATGCCGGGGAGTACAACGAGCTTCCCGAAGAGATCAAAAGCGGGATCAGTGTCAAACTTGTCTCGAACTGCGACGAGATCCTTTCGGAATGCCTCAGTGCTTCAGGGAAAAAAGCTCGGTAAGAAGTGCTTGCGGGGTCCCTCCGCAGTTCTTGAAAATCTTATCCAGAAACAGAACGGTTTCAGTGGTGTCTTCAAATGATTTTTCGGTAATTACAGGCACATCAGGAAAAAGTTTTAGCAGGGTCGCGGCAAAGAAACCGCTTGCACCGGCAGAAATCAGCTCGCCCGTTGCAAAGTCGTAAAGCTTTGTGTTTTTTACTCCGCAGCTCGGACTTTTTCCTTTAAGGATGAATCCGTCGAAACGGCCGATCGAATTGATAAAATCAGTTGAAAATCTGACCATCTCTTCAGTGAAGAATTTTCCGGTCGCCGGTTGAAAAAGCTCTTGGACGCCGTTTCTGCAGACAACGCGGATCTTCTCTCTCGGAGAGGGGAAGCCTATCCCCGTTTCAGGACAGAAATCCCTGAAATCAATATATTTTTTTACGGTCTCAATGTTGTCATCGATGATCCAGTCTCCGTCGTAGCGGCATTTCCTGATCCCGAAGCAGCGGCTTATGTAAACAACAGGTTTCGGCATTTCAACACCTCCTTTTCTGTGATTTTCACTCGGAAAACAAAAAAAAGAAACAAAAAAACTTCTGATTTTATTAAAGTTTTTGCTTTAAACTTGACAACGCGAACTTTTTGTCTATAAACATCGGGCTTTTATTAGGGTTATTGCCTGTTTACTTTTATATTGATAAAGGAGGATATTTTGGCTCACCACAAATCAGCAAAAAAGAGAATCATTACAAGTGAAAAACGCAACCTTTACAACCGTTCGATCAAATCACGCGTAAAGACCTTCTCTCACCATTTCGAAGATGCTGTAAACAGTGAAAATCGCGAAGAATCACAGAAGACGTTTGCAACAGCTGTAAGCGAGATCCAGAAGGCTGTAAGCAAAGGCGTTCTCCATAAAAATACTGCTGCTAGAAAGGTCAGCAGACTTGCACGTCAATTCAACAGAACTTTCGCGGCAAAGGCTGAGCAGAACTAACTGCCCTAAAATATTGACTTATTCTCTTATTCTCGAAAACATCTCCGAGATTTTTACCTCAAAGAGGGATGATTCTATACTCAAAGGCGGAGCTCTCTGTATCGCTGCCGATACCGACGGGAAAATCGCATTCGTCGGCACTACCGCCGCTTTTTTGAAGATAGAACCCGATTTCCGGTCGAAGTATGCAGAGGCGATTTTCGATGCGGGAAACAGAGCGGTCTATCCGGGTCTTGTCGACAGCCATACGCACCTGGTCTTTGCGGCGACGCGTGAAGACGAGTTCGCGATGAAGTCCCGCGGAGCCACATACGAAGAGATCGCGGCTGCGGGCGGCGGAATAATCAACAGCACCAGGAAGACAAAATCGGCACCGCTCGAAGAGATCGTGCGGCAGGCATCGAAGCGGCTCGAACAGCTGATCTCGTATGGCGTAACGACAGTCGAAATCAAGTCGGGATACGGTCTCGATACCGAAAGCGAGTTGAAGCTTTTGACTGCGATCAAGGAGCTTAAGAAGCTGTATCCGATCGAAATAGTTCCGACTTTTCTCGGTGCTCACGCCTATCCGCCGGAATTTAAAAATGATCACGAGGGGTATATCAGCCTTATCAACAACGAGATGCTGCCGGAGATAAAGAGCCGCGGACTTGCGGAGTTCGCCGACGTTTTCTGCGAGGAGGGCTATTTTTCGCTGAAGGAGACCGAAAAGCTTATGACAGCTGCAAAAGATATGGGTTTCAGGCTGAAGCTCCACGCGGATGAGTTCAATCCGCTCGGAGGAACAGAGCTTGCCGCGGAGATGGGTGCCGCGTCGGTCGACCATCTTGAGGCGGTCAGCGAAGCCGGCATGAAGAAGCTTGCCGAAAACGGCGTCGTCGCCGGAGTTCTGCCGATAACGTCGCTCTTTTCGAGGCTTCCCTTCGCTCCAGCGGCAAAGATGCGTGATCTGGGCGTGACAGTGGCTCTTGCGACTGACATGAACCCCGGAAGCTGCATGTGCGGTTTCCTTCCGCTTGCAGCCAGCATCGGTGCGACACAGCTCCGTCTTTCGATTGAAGAGGCCGTTGCGGGGATCACTATAAACGGCGCAAAATCTTTGAAGCGCGACGACCGGAAAGGTTCGGTCGAGCCCGGCAAGGATGCTGATCTAGTCGTTATGGATGCCGAAACGGTTTCGTATCCTGTTTATCATTTTGCCCACAACCACTGCAAAAATGTCTTTGCGAAGGGCAGGCTTATACACTCAAATTAAAAAAGCTGCCTCATTTTTGAGACAAAGAGGTTGACTGAATCCTTCGATGGAAGGCTGTTCCGGTCGATCAGACCGGAGATCGTTTTTCCTGCCTCTCTCAGCGATCCGGTGACTGCTCCCTTTTCTGCTGTCGCCGGGAAGAGTTCGTCTACAAAGCAGACAGCATCTTCGAACTCCTGGAGAGTAACTGCGTACTGAGCCGGGATCAGGTGTCTGAAAACATTCATCAGGTAGGGGAGCATCGCCTTTGCCGTGATTATGTATTCACGAAGCTCCGAAAGCTTGTTCGCTTCAAGATTAGAGGCGATCTGCTCAGAGAGGCTTGCGGTGACTGCCGCGCATCTTGAGATCTCCTGCTCCTGCGTGACCGGTTCCTGTGCGGCGGAGAGCTTTTCCTCAACGGTCTGCAAAAACTCGCCGGCCGTTGCCTTGGCATCCGAATCCTTTTCCAGCAGGGCACGGAGAGCCTTTTTTATCTCGATTGTCGAGATGATCCTTCTCAGGTCTTCGACAAAATTTACGGTGGTGTAGTTTTCAGAGTTTTCCGGAGCCTGGGATAGATCTGTGAAACTGATGATTTTTTTCTTGAAAGTGTCGTGGTATCTCTTTTTGTCCTTTTCGTTTGCAAAGGATGAAATAACCTCAAGCCATGCGGCATAGTCCATCAGCTCCGCCAGTTGCGGATTGGCCGAACCAAGGAGAAAACGAAGCCTCAACAGGTTGAATCTGTTCTTCATAAGTGAGCGCGGATCGACGGTTTTTTCCAAAACGGGAGACAAAACGAGCATCCTGTCGATCGATTCGATGAAGACATAGCTCGGGATCAGGTAGTGCAGCCTTTTTTGAAGCAGGTTGCTGATGTGTGAAATGATGTAGTAAAAGAGTTTTACCTCGCGTCCGGCGTAGTAAAAATCCTTGCTGCTGTTTGCAAGCTTTTCGCTAAGGTCGCGGATCTTGTTGTTGTATCGCTTTAAAAATGGATCGATCTCCTTCGCGAACTCCTGGGAAATGTTTTCCCTGTGCTGAGTCAGGAGCGAGCGCGTAAGGTAGACGTAATAATCGAGCTCGACAAAAAATATCGGCGTAAAATCCCGGTATGTTGCTGAAATTTCTATCTTTTGTCTGTGAATATAGCTGAAAAAAGCATCTCCTTTGAGAGAATACGTCTCCTGGATTTGTCTTAACTGCCTGGTGTATGCGTTCAAAACAGACTCCTCTGCAGCTCTTTGGGGCTGACGTTGAATTTATCAAGCGTTTTTTGAGTTACCATCCTGCCTTTTGCTGTTCGTGCGATAAAGCCGGACTTGATGAGATAGGGCTCGTAGACATCCTCGAGCGTGCGTCTCTCTTCACTGACGCTTGCCGCTATTGCCTCTATTCCGACCGGACCTCCGCGGAAAGAGTCGATGATCGTCATGAGGATAGTTCTGTCCATCTGGTCGAGTCCGTCCTCGTCGATCTCCATCTTGTCAAGGGCGTATTTCGCGATTTTGGTATCGATGCAGCCGTTACCCTCGACAAGTGCGAAATCGCGGACGCGCTTCAAGATCCTGTTGGCGATCCTCGGTGTCCCGCGGGAGCGTCTTGCTATCTCGAGAGCGCCGCCTTCGTCGATTTTTATGTTGAGTATTTTCGATGAGCGTTTGACGATCGTTTCAAGGTCTTCGACGGCGTAGTAGTCCATTCTGAAAACGATCTGGAACCTGTCGCGCAGCGGGCTTGAGAGAAGCCCCGTTTTCGTGGTCGCGCCGATAAGCGTGAAGGGTTCTATCCCGATCTGAACGCTGTTGGCCTCCCGCCCCTGGCCGAGCATGATATCGAACCGGAAATCTTCCATCGCCGGATAGAGACTCTCTTCGACAGCCGGGTTCAGACGGTGGATCTCATCGATAAAAAGGACATCTCCGCTCTGAAGAGGGGTCAGCAGACCCGCCAGGTCGCCCTTTTTTTCGATGACAGGACCTGAGGTCGAAAACATCTTTACTCCCATTTCGTTGGCGATTATCTGGCTGAGAGTGGTTTTCCCGAGTCCGGGAGGGCCTGCGAGAAGCAGATGGTCAAGGGGCCTGTCGTTTTTCTTCGCCGCAGCGATGAATATTTTCAGATTGTCTACAACAGCCTTCTGACCGATATAGCCGCTCAGGTCTTTCGGTCTCAGATCTCCGCCCAGCGATGAATCTTCCGGCAGTTCCTGCGAATTGAGCACTCTTTCTTCTTCCATGACATTCACCGTCCGTCAAAGGTTTCTGATAGCGTTGAGAGCCTCTTTGATGATTTCTTCCACTCTCTTCGACTCCTTGTTTTCTATTTTTGCCATAGCGTGTTTTATCTGAAGCGGATTGAAACCAAGAGCGACAAGCGCATCCGAGGCTTTGCGGACCTGCATGTCCTCTGAAACGATCTTTGCAGTTTCCGGAGATGCGGCTGCGATCGTCTGGAATTTGTCGGTTTTGTCTTTCAGATCGATAATGATTTTCTCTGCGGTTTTCGCACCGACTCCGCTTATCTTCTTGAAAAACTGCGCGTTGCCGGAAATTATCGCCGCGACGATATCCTCGACCGGAGCTGCCGCAAGTATCGAAAGGGCTGTTTTAGGTCCTATTTTGTTCACTTCGCAGAGCATGTTGAAAAGGTGCTTTTCCCCGATCCTCTCAAATCCGAAGAGAACGATCGCGTCTTCGCGGACAAAAGTCTCGACAAAAAGTGAAACGGCTTCGCCTTCGGGGTATTTCAGCGTGAGCGTGGGAGTTACGCCGACGACGTATCCGACTCCGCCTTCCGTGAGGATCGTGAGCTCGCGCTCTTCGTTTGCAACAACTGTTCCTTTGATGTAGCCGATCATTTATACACCGTGAATGCGTGGGTTATAGCTATGGCAAGTGCGTCTGCGGCATCCTCGTACGGGACCTCCTTCAGCTTGAGAAGGATCTGTATCATTCTCTGGACCTGCACCTTCTCCGCCCTGCCGTTTCCGGTAACGGACTGTTTTACCCTTGTCGGGGTGTACTCGAAAAGGGGAAGCCCCCTGATCGCCGCCGCGCTCATTACGGCACCCCTGACATGACCCAGTTTCAGGGCACTCTGGGCGTTTTTCGCGATGAAGACGTCCTCCAGAGCAACGGCATCGGGCTTGAATTCGTCCATTACATCGCAGACGCCTCTGAAAATAAAGCCGATCCTGTCTTTAAAATCAAGCCCTTTCGGAGGCATTATCAAACCGTTTTCGATGTGAAAAAAAGAACGCCCGACAGCATTTACCAGGCCGAAACCCGTTTTAATGCTGCCGGGGTCAATTCCTAGAATGGTATAACCGGTTCTATCCAAGAGAGCAGTTAGTCCTCATCAGGGATCTGCGAGAAGTCGATGTCGTAATCCGCATAGACATCCTGGACGTCGTCGCTGTCATCGAATGCCTCGACGAGCTTCAAAACCTGCTCTGCGACCTTCCCTTCGACCTTTGTAAGGGTCTGCGGGATCCTTGCGATCTTGGCCTCTTCAAACTGATAGCCTTTCTGGGTAAGCTGGTCTGAAACAGCGTAAACGTCTGTCATTGCTGTGAGGATCTCCCAAACATCGTCTCTGTCGATAACATCGTCTGCGCCTGCTTCAAGTGCGTCGTTCATGATCTGTTCTTCGTCAACGCCCTCTTTCGGAACGATGATCTGACCCTTTTTCTCGAACTTCCAGTTGACGCAGCCGTTTTCACCCATGTTGCCGCCTGCCTTCGTGAAGATCCTTCTGATCTCGGAAACCGTTCTGTTTTTGTTGTCGGTCAGGCAGTCGATCATCATAGCAACTCCGCCCGGTCCGTAACCCTCGTAGGTTACCTCTTCGTAGTTTGCTCCTTCGAGCTCGCCGGTTCCCTTTTTGATCGCTCTTGTGATGTTGTCGAGCGGCATATTCGCAGCCTTTGCAGACTGTATCGCTGTCTTCAGTCGAGGATTGCCGTCAGGGTCTCCGCCACCGCCTTTTGCCGCGATAGTGATCTCTTTGATAAGTTTCGTGAAAATTTTACCCCTTTTAGCGTCTGCTGCACCCTTTTTGTGTTTAATGGTGCTCCATTTGTTATGGCCTGACATAAAATCCTCCTGTCAAGATAGTTACAAAAAAACGCAGGAATCTACCATAAAAGCTGATTTTTCGCAAATTAAAATTGTTTGATTCCCGGCTCTATCGCTTTTTTATTGAGGCGAGCCGCTTAAATTCGTTGACGAGATCGTCCATAAAGTTTTCAGAGCTTCTGATCCACATCGGTTTAAGGCCGATTTTTTTGAGACTCTCCTCTTTTAAGGCTGTGAAGTATCGTTCCTGCATCCGTGACGGGGAGGAGAAGTCGATGATCCCGGTTTCTCCTGTTTCGGGGTCGATGGTCCTGATCGCACCGTCGACGACCGGCTTGAAAAGGATATCGTCGATAATGCCGATCGGCACGATTTCATGCTTCGAGGCTGTGATCCCGAGCGAATCGGGTATCTCTTCAAAGAGCATGTCCGAAAGGAAGAAAAGAAGTGTCTTGCGCTTCATGATCTTGTTCAAAAACCTGAAAGCGACATCTGGATCGGTTTTGCGGCCTTCGGGTTTGGTCGTGAGAAGCGTCCGGATGACTGTGAGAAGATGGTTTTTCCCTCTGCGCGGCGGGATATACTCCTCGATCCTGTCGGAAAAGAGCAGAAGCCCGACCTTGTCCGAGTTTTTTATTGCGCTGAAGGTCAGTGAAGCCGCGACGGTCGCCAGGACATCCTGAACGCCGTAGTGCATTCCGTAAGTCGTCGATCCGGAGATGTCGGCTACGATCATTACGACAAGCTCGCGCTCCTCGCGGTAGAGCTTTACGAAGGGCTTTCCGCTCCTCGCCGTGACATTCCAGTCGATCATCCTTGCGTCATCGTTTTCCGTGTATTCCCGGACCTCCTGAAATTCGAGCCCCTGACCCTTGAAAAGCGTGTGGTACGACCCCTGGAGGCAGCTGTCGACATTCTTTTTTGCGACAAGCTCGATACGTCTGATTTTCTGCAACAGCTCTTCGTTCAGCATTTCAACCTCAAAAAACAGGATAAAAACAAGCGGAAGGAGGAAAATATTCCAAAAATTACCGGTCTAACATGAACATCATCTGACGGAAATTCAGATCCGGGAAAATCACGGAGAGTGCGATCGATGCCTTTTGAGCTCCGACGGAGTCCGAGAGTTCGTCAAAAAATTCACGGGCGGCCTCGACTGCCTTTTCCGAAGCCTCGTTGTCGGTGATTTCGTTCCTGTACCAGCTTAAAAAGATATCCTGACTGTGATCGACCATCTTGTTGTACTCATCAACGGAAGTTTTGATCTCCTGCTCTGAAAAATCGAAACCCGCGAGTTTTTTTGCCAGCTCCGGCCCCCAGGTCTGTTTGATAACGCTGCTCCAGTCTTCCCAGATTTTATTTTCACGTTCCTTGTATTCCTGGGTTTTGTGCGGAGCGTTCTGCTTTTTTAATTTGTCGATCTCGCTCTTCATCGAGTAAAATTTCTGATCCAGTTCGGCATTTTTCTGAGCTTTATTTGCCGCCTGCATCTCAAGCAGCTGCCTGTTCAACCTTTTTTTGAGGAGATCAAGATCCATTTTCAGGGATTCGTTTTCTTTGGCGCAGCTCTCGGAATACTCTTTAAGCGACTTTATTTCAGAATGGGTCTTGTATGAAAAGGCCAGCAGTATCAATATGATGACAATAAGAACGATGTTAGTTTTGTTCATATCCGCAAACACCCTTGTTGATAAACTTATCTTTCCACCAGGCTAGATTTTCGTCGGAGAAGCCAATTTTTTTCAGCTCTTTTGCGGCGCCGTCGTCAAAAGCCGACGCGTAGAGAAGCGAAATCATTGCCTTGGAATCAGGTCTTATATTTTTCGATTGCTGGATGTCAAAATAAAGTGTGCCTGACTCCCTGGAATCCTCGGGGTAGGGGAAGCAGAAACGGCTGAAAAGCGTGGCAAAGCTGGTCCCGTCGATCTTCGAAACGGTGTTTTCGACCCGCAGGGTCGATGCTGCGCTCTTGGTGAAACCGCGTTTGGAGTCGGTCAGCTTGCTCTTGGAGAGAACTGTCAGCGGGATCCTGAAAAACTCCTCCGAAACTCTGAGGGAGACGAAGTAGACACCTTTTTCGAAACTTCCTTTCAGTCTGGCATAATCTGTCTCTTTTTTTAGCGAAATTTTACCTCGCGGGCGTCCGTTTACGGTTATCTCTCCGCTCTTTACCCCAAAAAAAACGATTTCGACGTCGGTATGCCTGTCAAATTCAAGATAAAGGTATCCGAAGGAGTCTTTCCCCGCCATCCCCTTTGTGATTTTCAGGTTCGCCGGATGAACGAAAGCTCTTTTGTTGAGCGTCGGCATGTGGTAGATATTTATGAACAAATCTTTGAAAATATTATTCTTTTCCTGGTTTATCCACTTCGAATAGAGCTTCGGATCGTCGTAAAAGATCTTAAAGTAGTCGTATAGGCTCTCTTCGGCGGACAGCGAAAAAAATATAAAAAACAGGGGGAGCAGAAGCCCCCCCTTTTTAAGAAAAAAGTTCATCTTTTCCGAAATCGCTGTTACTTGAGTTCTTCAAGGAGCATCATTGACTTGAGATAAAATTCATCGGTCGGAAGAAGGTTCTTGATAAGGTTTTCAAGAATCCTGACGGCCTTTGACTTGTTGCTGTCTCTCATTCCGAATGCCTCCCAGTACATCGTCTGAGCCTTCGTCGAGATGGCCTTCATGCCCTCTTTTGCAGGCCTGCTGTCGCTGTCAAGGAAGAGCGCTTCGACGAAATCCTTGCGGGCTTCACCGATCTTATCCTTGTTGAGTTTGTCAAGACCGGATTTCGAGTAAGCCTCAGCGGTCGCCGATTCGATTTTCTTGGTGACCTTTGTTATCTGGACCTCTCTTACTCCCTCTTCCTTATACTCGTTTTTAAATCTCTGTTTTACCTGCTGGAGCTCGGCTGCATTGACCTTGTCGAGGCTTGCCTGATACTTTTTGTTGACCTCATCTTTCTTCGCCTTTGCAGTCTCCTTGTCTTTTGCGGCGCTGTCGGGTTTCTTTGCGGTCAGGTCTTCGATCGAAGCGGCAAGCTTCTCGTCCTGAGCCTTATAAGCCGCCTGAGCCTTTTCCCATTTTTGTTTCTCTTTGTCGAGAGCAGTCTGTCTGTTGGCCTTTCTCTTCTCTTTTTCTGCAAGGAGTTTGTCTCTCTTTGCCATCATCTGCTCTTTCTGCTTTTCTCTGTTCTCCTTCTCCTTGACCTCCATGTTGTCGTATTTGTCAACGATGGCGGTTTTGCCGTTTTCGTACCATTTTTCCTTGTTGTCGGCAGCCTTTTGCCACTGTGCTTCCTGCTTTTTGGCATCGGAGTGCTGTTTAGCCTTAGCATCGTCAAGTCTGCGTGCCCAGTCAGCGTTGATTACGGCGATCTGAGCTGAAATAGCGTCGATCTGTTTGTTGTTTTCGTTGAGCCTGTTCTTGTCGGCAGCGACTTTTCTGTCAAACGCCGCAGCGCGGGCGTCTTTGTCCTTGTTCCATTTGTCCTGCTGCTGAGCTCTCTCTTTTCTTCTTGCCTCAAGCTTCTGGTCTCTCTCTTTCTGAGCGTTGTTGACCTGCTGGTCTACACCTTTTTTCTTGGCGTTCTTTTCAGCAAGGAAGGCCTTGTGCTGCTGTTTTGCTGCCGCCTCTTCGGCTCTCTTTTTCTTCTCGAAATCGGTGTTGGCCTTCTGGAGTCTCATGCTCTCGTTGGCAAGTTTCATATCAAGGTCGTTGAGCTGTTTTTCGTACTTCTTGTCGACCTGTGTGACCTGCTTGTTTACAAAAGCGTCGTGAGATTTTTCATGAGCCGCAAGCTGTTTGGAGACCTTCGCGAGCTCGGCCTTCATCGCTCCGAGTTCCTTGTTTCTTGCCGCTGTCAGCTTTGCCAGCTCGCTTGCAAGATTGGCTTTGAAGTTCTTCTCTGCGACGGTCTTCTTCTGGATATTTGCGTTCGTGTCAGCCTTGAGGGCTGCGATCTTCTGTTTCTTTTCGGCCTGAAGTTTGGCGATGTCTGCCTTGATGTTGCCTCTGATGGTGTCGAATTTCTTTGCGATTTCAGCCTGAGCGTTCTTTACCTCTGTTTCAACGCCCTTTGTCTTGTTGATCGTATCTGTCTTTTGTGCGTTGAGTTTGGCAACGTTCTGTTTGTGGACATCCGAAGCGGCTTTGAGTTTTGCAGCCTTTTCTGCCTGGAGTCCCTTCTTCTGTTTTGTAAGTTCGGCGATCTCCTTTTCGCGGGGAGCGATCACGGCGTTGAGTTTAGCCGGGTCAACTACATTCGACTTCTTTTCCCAGGATTTGATCTCCTTGTTGTTTGCCGCGATCTTCTGCTTCTTTGCGTTGATATCCGACTGGATTGAAGCCTTCTCTTTGTCAGCGGCAGCTTTGAACTTGTTGTTTACATTCGCCTTCTCGGCATTTATCTTTTTGATTTCATTGGCTTTTTCTGCAGCGACTCTGGCTTTTCTGCCCTTCGAGCTCGCCTTGATAGCCTTCTCTTTTTCCGATGCTTTCGCAGCGATCTTCTTCGCAGCGGCTGCATTTGCGTTCATTTCGTTTTTGTGGCTTGCTTCGAGAGCGCTTACCTTCTTTTTGTGAGCTGCAAGAGCCGCGTTCTTCTCTTTGTTCAGAGAGGCGATCTCTTTGTTTGTCGAGATGAGTTCAAGGTTTTTTTCCTTCTCGAGTTTTGCGAGTTCGGATTTGTTCCTTGCCATCTGTCTTTCGTATTTCGCCTTTTCGTTTTTGATCTTTCTCTCGGCGCTCTCCTCTTCGAATTTGATCTTTCTTTCGGCGCTCGCCTTGTCGTTGTCCATCTTTCTGATCGCCGAAGCGTGGTCTCTTTCGATCTTCGCCATCTCGGACGGATTGTTCTTTATAGCCTCCTTTTTGTCGGCAAAGATCTGATTTTCGTTGTCCTTTGCCTGAGTGATGGCGTCGATGATTTCCTGAAGCTTGTTGGTTGCTTCGATTTTCTGGTTTTCAAGCTCGGAAACCTTCTGGTTCATCTCGTCGACTACGGAATCAACGTTGTAGGGAGCCATCTTCTGTTCGTATTTCTGTTCTACGGCCGATGCCTTTTCCTGAACTTTGGAAATCTTCTGGTCGTAGGATGCGGCAATCGAACCCTCTTCAACGGAGAGAGCATTTGCCTTCTTGGAGTATTCGCTTTCAAGTTTTCCGCCCTGAGCTGCTACCTGCTGGATCTCGGCGGTGGTGTCCGAGTGGAGTTTGTCGATCTCCTTTTGGATCTCATCGTCGACAGCGTCGGTCTTCTTCGCGTAGTTGTCTTCAAGAGCAGCTGTTTTTGCGTCGATCCTGTTGAGCTCATCCATCTTCTGCTGGCTGTACTTCGCGTCTATTTCGGCAAGCTTGCCGTTGGATTCGTCGATTTGAGCTCTGAGAGCCTCGTTTTCGTTTTGAAGCTTGTCGATCTCCTTGTTTACGACGTCGCCCCAGTTTGCCTTGAAGTTCTCTCTGTCGTCAACAAGCTTTTCCTTTGCAACAATGATCTTTTCATCGATGGCCGCCTCTTTGCTGGCATAGTCGTCATCAAGTTTTGCCTTGAATTCGTCAAATTTGCCGGCTTCGTTTGCAAGCTGGTCTTCGATCCTCGCGATCTCGGCGATAAGCTTTTCGTTCTTTGCACGGATCTCGTTTTCCTTGTTGGCTTTCTGGTTTTCTTCGTCGTCAACTGATCTTGCTACGAGATCCTGAAGTTTTGCTATCTTCTCCTCGTATTCCTGCTCGACCTTGTCCGAAGCCTCCTCGTTTGCCGAAATCTTCTGCTCGGCGGCGACGATAACGGCCTCGTTTGCCTTTATCATCTCCTCCTCTTTTTTTGCCTTCATGTTTTCGGTATCGTCGGTGTGCTTTGCGATCGCGTCTTCAAGCTTTGTCTTCTTGTCCGAAAGCTGGTTGAGGGTCGTCTCGTACTCCTTCTCCGCCTTCGCGTTCACGCTCTCTTTCTCTTTTGCGTATTCGGCTTCGATCCTGGCTCTGTCTTTCTCGATGCTCTCCTGAGTGTTTCCGAGGGTCGTGGCGCTCTTCATCATGAACTCCTCGATCTCCTGCTGATATTTTTGGAGCTCTCTCTCGCGAGCCGATTCCTGGTCGTCGAATTTTGCAAGATCTTGGTTGTAAGTATCGAATTTTTTTTGATATTCTTTTTCGAGCTGAACGCTGTATTTTCTGTCCTCGTCCTCGTTTTTCATTCTTACTGCTTCGTTGTCGGACATGATTTTGCGTTCGTTCGCTTCGAACTCGTCGTTCTGCTTCTGGATCTTTTCGTCGAGCTCTCTGTTCTTCTTCTCAAGCTCCTGTTTTTTCTTCTCGAGAGCTGCGATCTTTGCTGTTACCTTTGCGCCCTCTACGTTTTCGAAGGTTTTCTGCTTTTCGTAGTATTTGTCCTTCTCTTTCTGCTGAGCCGATTTCCAGTCGTTGTATGCCTTTGTATGAGCTTGAAGTTCCTTTTCCTTAGCCTGTTCGCGGCTCTTGTTGGAGACCTTGATGATGCCCTTTTCGCGCTGCTCGATCTGTGTGATCTGGCTTTCGAGGTTTACGATCTCCTGTTCGATGGAGGTATCATCCTTTTCCCACTGATACTTCATCTCCTGGATTCTTTTTTTCAGCTCGGCTTCATCTGCCTTTTGTTTTTTCTGGTTCTCTTTCTGCTGGGTCTTGAGGTCGGCAATTGCCTTTTCGCGAGCCTTGATGTTGTCGTTCAGCCACTTGTCGATGTCGGCAAGCTGTTTTGCTCTCCATTTTCTGACCTCTTCGATCTTTGCCTTGAAGCTCTTGTGGATCTGTTCTACGGCCTGCGCATCGCCTGGGTTGGGTTCAAGGTAGCGTTTGCGCATATTTTTGTCTTTCTTGTAGGCCATATTTTTGTAACCGAGCTCTCTGAACTCGTTGTCTGCGGCTCTTACGGAATCAAGTGTCCTCAATGCCGCTTTGTAGTCGCCTGAATCGAGCGAATCTGTTGCGTTCGCAAGACCCTTCTGGATTTTTTTGATATTCGACAAAAGAGTTTTCGCTGTATCGTTCTGCGCGCATTTGCAGTTCATTTCGTTTGCGGCGCGGTCGAAGATCTCCTCAGCCTCTTCGATGTTGCCCTTGTCGTAAGCGGCAAATCCTTTTTTGATCTCCTCTTTTACTTCGCTGTACGAGAAGGTCTTGGCCGGAGCAGCCTTTGCAGCCTTGGGTTCACTCTTTTCGGCAATCGACGCGAGAAGCGTCTTCATCGCGTTGATCATATCGGAAGCGATGTCTTCGCTGTCGGTCCCGCCCTCTGCGGTAATGGATCTCGATCCTTTTTTGGAAGAGGATTTGTCGAAGAGTGTGATAGAGACCTTTGTCTCTTTGTGTTTGGAGATTTTGGGAATCAAAACAAAGTCATATTCATCACTCTTGGCAACAGCCTGTGCGATACACTTGAGGTCTGCCTTGCACCGCGCAAGACCCGATGAATAGACCTCGACCTTCGCTGTCTTGATGGTTGAAAGCAGAAGAGAGAGGTTTTCATCAATTTCCTTGGCAATCTTTTTTTCCGAGTCGGAGGTGGCTACTGTCGGTGTAAGAGCGACAGAATTCTGCGCAAAAATCGCCGCGGAAATCAGTGTGAGCGAAATAAATGTCAATAACTTTGTGAATTTTCTCATGTTGTCCTCACATCCATAATTTTTAATACTCAAGGCAACTGATATGTTACGAAATCTCAAAGTTATTGTCAACCTGAATAGGTCAAGAATTTGCGGTTAAATTTTGGCGGGGAGAGGAGTTCAGGCGCAAAAAAGTTTAATCCATCAGCGTGTCGAGCTCGGCGACTTTGTTTTTGAACTCGGTAAGCTCTGCCGCTGGAACGGAGGTTACTGTCGTTTTGTGGAAAACAAACGGATCCTGCACCTTGCCCTTCTGACCGATGTTTATCTGATAGTGCAGGTGTGGCGCCGTGCTTTTGCCGGTGTTGCCCGAGTTGGCGATGTGTTGTCCGGCAGTTACTGACTGCCCGGCATCGACAAGGACCTCGCTCAGGTGCAAGTATTTGAAAACAAACGGTTTCCCCTTCTCTTCGATCTCGATGCAGTAGCCATTGTATTTCGTCTTCCAGTTTATGCGCGCAACTCTGCCGTTGACGGTCGAATAGACCGGAGTTCCGATCTGAGCCTTGAAGTCTATGCCTTCGTGCTTGGGTGCTCTGTCGCCGATCGTGCTTGTGATCTGAATGTAATTCTTGATCGGAGGATTTGGAGTTATCTTTTTTTCGATCATCGTGCCGTCGGAATAATAATATCTTGAGCTGGAATCTTTAGCTGTGTATTTATAAATGCTTATCGTTTTGCTCAGTTTGTGCGAATAATATTTTACTGCCAGGATCTCCAGGTCGTCAGGCAGATCGTTGCGCTGCTTTCTCTCGTCGGTTGGAATTATGCGGAAAACAAAGTCTATCGTGTCCTCCTTGCGGGCATCGCTTCTCAGCGATACATCCCAGATAAGAAGCCTTGCTATGTGTGCGCTCAAAATGTCGGCAAGCTTTGCGGTGTTAAGTGCCTGCGACATTTTCTGGATCTCTTCGCTGTGGTTGAACGCGTTGTAGAAATTGTCGGAAATTACAACGGACGAAGCGATAGGCTCGCCGGCGGTGTATGTCCGGTTCGTGGTCTGCGAAGGTGCGGGCGCTGGGGTCGCTGCAGCCGGCTGATCTCCGTTTGCAGCCGTGGAAGAAGCCTCTGTCTGCGTTGAACCGGATGCGGCTTCCGCTGTTGCGGAGACCTGTTCCGCGGATGCACTCTTGTTTTCTGGCTTTTTTTCTTCGCTGCCCGGAAATTTGTAAAAAATAATGAATGCCAGAAGGAGGAGATTGATGACAAAAGATACTCTGAAAAGTGTCTTCCACTTTTTTAGCTGAGGGTCGGTAAAAAGCGGCTGATAATTCATTTTGTCCTCCTGAAAAGTGCGGAATATAAGACAGAATCGACTGACGATATTGCAATCGGAGCGGCTGTGCCGAATTCATAGGCTATTTCGTTGAGCAGGTTTTCGTTCTGTTTTTCAAAAAAGAAAAAGGCGAAATCTGCGTCGTGAATGTTGTTTACACCGATCAGATCTTCTCTGACAAGCCCCTCCTCTTTCATGAAGTTGAAGGAGTTGTAGTTCAGGCCCTCGTAGGCTCCCATGATGTAGACCTTTGATTTTAAGGGTGCGTTTTTATTCAATGTTTCTGCCAAGTCAATCATGTCGTATCCCCAAAAATTCCGCTGCATCCTGAGCTCAGCGGCTCCCTCTGCTCCCCCTATCAGCAGATTATAAAACGCAGGGCCGCGTTTTGCGAATTTTACATTCGGCTGAACGAGGGATATCGTAGCAGCAAAAAAGACCAGTGCAACAAAAGCTTCTTTGTATCTATCTGTTTTTACTAAAAATTTCAAGTTTTCTCCGATAAAAAAGACTCCCGCCGTGAGCATGAGCGGATAGCCGGTGAACCAATGTTTGATCCCGCCGAAAATCGGTACAGATGGCAAAGCGATCAGAAAAATCGGGAAGAGCGATCCTGAAATCATGGCAAGCGAACTCTCCTTATCCCTTGTTGATGCAGCATTCTTAAATTCCCTGCAGAACCAGATAATACCTGCGAAGAAACAAAGAAGCTGGGGGAGCGGAGTCGTGAAAATGGTCATCGCCCACGGAAAGCTGAACGGGAAGGGACCTGTCGCAAGCTCCTGTCCGAAGTAGTAGTTCGTGTAGTTTACGTGTTGTGTGTGGAAGGACATATATTCGCCGACCCGGTTGACTGTATCGTGCCACATCCAGGGCCAGAGCAGGAAATAGAGCGGTATCGAAATCAGGACCATGAAGTAGAAAACCTTGGGGACTGATGTGAAAAAATGTTTTATTGAAAAGCTGCCGTTCTCCTTCCGGTATGAAAAAAAGTAGAAGCAGAGCCACGATGCAAAGAGGATAATCGGGATGAAGAGAACGTTGTGCTTTGTTGCCATCGCAAGTGCGAAAAAGATTGCCGTGACTATATGAACCAAGAGTCTGCTGGTTTTAATGCAAAAAAGGTAGAGAATGAATGTCGTGCTCCAGAAGAAGAGGATCGGCACGTCGAAGCAGGCGAGGTGTGAGTGAAAAAAGAGGTGCGGCATCATGAAAAACAGGATCGGCGCGGTGACCGCGGTGATGCGGTCGAAGAAAATCTGCCCGAAAAGGTAGATCATCAGGGCTGTCAGCGCGGCGAAAAAGGCGGCAACGAGCCTTGCCGACGATCCCGTCTCCAAAATTTTCAGTTTCCGGTGAAAAATGTAGTTTGAAAGCCCGAAGAGCTCTTTCATAAACGGCGGATGCTCATGGTTGAAGCTGAAATATCTGTCGGTCTGGTTCTGCGAAAAAGGTTTCGCGAACTCGCCTTCGGCAAAGCTGCGCTCGATAGACTCGTACCAGTCTGCCATCTCGTTGGCAGCCTTCATGTAGAAGCCTTCGTCGCGTACAAAGCCGATCGCGTCACGTGTACAAAAAATCATCAAGAAAACGAAAAGGGAGACGATCGATGCGATTGCTACGTCTAACTTTGTGATTTTATTTTTAAAATTCATCGCGTTATATATCCGTTGAAGGTGAAGTGCCTCTGCCTGTCGTCCTTTGTAGTTATCTCGATCCGGAGAGTTCCGGCTCCTTTAGGGATATCTGCCTCTTTGCGGAACGAGTTTCTGACAGAGAGGTTTTTGTACTCTAAAATTTTAGTTTTGTCGGCAAAAACCGAGACATTGACGGGCGACTTGTTCTGAGACATCCAGCCGGCTTCGCGGAAAACCGAGTTGAAGACCAAATGTCCGCTCTCAGCGGGCAGGTCAAAGACGATCGTGAGCTTTTCCTTTGCGGTCGGGTGGGCCCAGACGGCTCTTTCCGGTATCTTTCCGTTAAATCTGGCGGTAGTCCTGCCGACGTAATTCCAGCTGTTTTTCGCGCAGATCCAGTCTCCGCCGGAGTTCAGACGGCATTCGCGCTTTTTGTCTTTTCCCGAGAAGTAGACTTCACGGGCCTTGTCGATGTCGCGGGCGAAAAGCAGAAGCTTGGAAGGAGAGGGGGTTGTCTTTTCGGAAAGCAGGACGACACCTCCCGGTACGCTGAACCTTTGGATTTCGCGGAGCTTCAGCTCCTCAAGCAGAGTGCCTGCTTTTTCTGGGTCGTTAAGAAGAAAGAATATCCTGCCCGTGTCGTCATCCCTGAGACGATCCAGATCTTCACTTTTCAGCTCCTTCAGAGTCAGGTATATAGGAAGGACTTTGTCGTTGAGCATTTTTGTGAAGTCGAGGTCCCAGTCGTTTTCCGGGAATATTATGTCCCCATCCCTGAAGTTTTCGTTCAGGACCTTTGCAAATCCCTCTTCCGTCGCGGGATCAAGCTCACCGGAATTACTTAAAAAGTGCCAGAAGATCAGCGAAGCAGGAATCGAAACAATAAAGAGAACTGCAATTGCACGGCCTGAAAATTTAAAAAATTTTGCAAAAAAGTTAGTCAAATCAACCCCCAGCATGAGGATTATGGAGAGCAAGCGATGCTAAATCAAGAAAAAGAGGTGAATGGAGTCAAAAGAGATCCTTTTTTGAAATTATCGGGAGCTTATTTGGAAGCGAAACGTCTCAAAGCCATCGCAGCAAGAAGACCTGCCGCAGCAAGAAGCATGACGAAGATATTTTGAGAATCCTCAACAACGGTGAGCGCACATCCGCTGTCATCGCCGTCGGCAGCGACATCATCCTCGTAGATATATTTTCTCGAGTTGAGAGGAGTTCCGATGACCTTGTCGGTGTTTTTCAGGTTGAGGTTCTTGACCTGTACCTGGAATTCCTGACCGTTTGTCAGGGAGAGATTTGCTCTGATGGTGAGATACTTCTCTGTATCAGCCGGAACATCGTAATTCAGGTTGAAGCGGTGAGACATATTGGCGTCGAAAGAGCTGGTCTTCGCGAGTTCGACATCGCCGATACCGTCGTTGTTCGTATCTTCATAGAGTGCAAGGCTTGTGATCGCCGATCCGAACTGAGCCTGGCTTGATTTCGGAACTGTGATGGTGATCCTAGTGATAGTGTCTGCCTCACCTATGGAGAGGAGCTTGATCTGGAAGACATCGTGTGTTCCGTTCATCTTTGATTTTGCAGGAACTGCCGGGTCGTGCTCGCCGGCTGTTACGACAAAGCCCTCTGTCGGCATGAACTGGTATTTTGCGAACTCGACGGGAAGACCGTCAACAGTTGCGTTTCCGCCGTTGATATTGATGCCTTCGCTCTCTATCATGGGCGAGAATGTGGTGCTGTTTGTGATGTTGGCACCGTTGAAGTTGGCGTTTGCAACGAAGATGATGCTGTTTCTCTTGTTCGCCCAGAGTCTGTTGGTCGGGTCGGAGGAGGTGAATCCTGCGTAGCCTGACGAAAGTGCGTCTGCCGAGCCGAGAAGAACGTCGCCGGAATCAAGTTTGCCGTCGTTGTTCATATCGTTGTACATCTTGAGGTCGGTGATCGCGATCGAAGAGTCGTTTACATCGACTCTCAGACGGACTGAATCAAGGTTGAAGAAGCAGTCGCTTGTTTCTGCCGCAATGATGTCGATCTGACCGAGAACAAGCTCGTTTGACGGATTCGGGATAATGATGATGTTGTCCGAGCTCTGGCTGTTTTTGCCGGCAGCGACGCTGACTGACGCGTTCTGGCATTTGACGATTTTCGGGTCGTCGATGCAGGAGCCTGAGTCCTTGTCGCAGATTTTGCCTGCGCCGCACTCGTCGTTCGAGGTGCAGGAAGCAGCTCCGACACCGCCGCAGTCAGAGAGGTCGACCGCGTCCTGAGATGTTACGCAGCCGGTCGAGATCATTCTGAGCTTAGATGAGATGCCGAGGTTCGTTTTGTAGTCGACGACGCCGGGCGTTCTGTAAAGCGCGGTGTTTTCGATTACGTGGTTCTTAGCGGTATCTTGTCTTACTTTTGCTCTGAATCTGACGATTACAAGGTCGTTGCAGGAGAGGTAGTCTTCGCCCTCTTTGCAGAAGTTGAGCGAATCAGCGACCTTGACGCCGTTGACAAGCGGGAATCCGCCGGCATCGTCAGGGATCGGGATCCATTTTTTAGCGATTTTTTTGCCGTTCTCGACGACGAAATCGTTTGCATATTCGGTCGATCCGGGGACATATTCCATTCCGGTCGGGATCGTGTCGACTACGGAGATGTTTTTGGTAAGGTCTGTTCCCCAGTTCTGGATCCTCATCGCGAAGGTGTGCTCGATGTTGTTCTGGCACCACTTTCCTTCGTATTGCTCGCCTGCAGAAACAGGAGTGTTCGCGGGTGTGCAGGCAACCTTTTCGGGCTGACCGGGAATATCGAACTGCGGAGTCTTGGTATCAACGCTGACAAGCATGAAGTTCGTGATGGCCTGGTCCTGGTTAGCTCCGATACGAAGTTTGATGTTTGTGCCGCCTTTGTGGAAGTGCGCAGCCATTCCTCCGTCGTTCGCTGTGTCGAGAACGAAGGTATCCATATCCATGCCGTATTCGATTTCATCGTAGTTGAGAGCTCCGGGAACTCCGCCGATGCACTGAAGGTTCGTTCCGGTGTAGTCGTAAACTGATGAAATCGAGTTGAAGATCTCGGTGTAGTTAAGGGTAGCGAAGTTGTCGCTGAGGTATGCCGGCGGGTTGCACTCGTTGCTGATCAAAAGCCAGTCAACGCCGTCGCCCTGGACCTGGATGCCCTCTTCGTAGAGCATTCCTGTTTCGGGGTTGAGGGTCGCAAGTCCCGGGTCGCCTTCATGGGATGCAAGTGTCAGTCTGATCTCGGGGTCGGTCGGGAATTCGAAGCCGGATACCGAAATTTCGCTGAGCTCATGGTAGTAGGGTTTGAAACCGTCATAGAGATAAACTTTCTTCGGGCTGATCGTAGCCGATGTGTAGATCAAAATGATCGACCAGCCGGATACCATCTCTGTCGACCCTTTGTAGATGGCGTCGCTTGCGCATTTAAGGCCTGAAAGAGTGTAGGAACCGTAAAGGTACGAACCGTCGAAAGAACCGCTCTGGTCTGTCTCGAGCTCACGTCCTTTCTGCTGCAAAGCCTTAAAGAAATCAACGACTTTTACTCTGTAGGTGAACCAGCTTTTGTTGGGCTCGCTGGCATCCTTGAATGCATCGAATTCGAAGTCTACGAAACCTGCTTCCGAGACTTTGTATGCCTTTTTGCCTTTGATCGTCTGGGTCGAAGAGATTCCGGCGTTGCTTTCGTGCTGGAACGAGAGGGTGACTTCGTTGTCGGTCGGATCGTCCTTTTCGACGACCGGTACCGCACCTGTCCATACGAGGTATGCATCTTCGATTATTGCATCCAGCGGAAGGTATGTCGCATCCAGAACGTAGGTGCTTGAATCAAGACAAGTATCGCCCTGAGGGTTGTTGATGTCTGAATCAGCCTCTGTGTTTGAAAGAAGCGACTTGAACATAACGTGGTAACCGTAAGCTCCGTCCTCCCACTTGAGCTCTGTACCCCTGTAGTTCGAAACAGAGGGGCCGATAGCCTTTGCGGAGAGAGCCAGAGGCAGTACGCAAAGAAGTAAAACCAAGAAAAATCTGAATTTTTTCATCTTTAGCCTCAATAAAATGTTAAAAAACGGACAAAATTACGCGTAAATCATAGGTGCAATGCTTTTTTTGTCAAAACAATAGAAAGATTTTTTAATAATCCTTGAAATCGGACTGGCGAAAACTAAACTGTGCCAGCAAAGTGAAGTGAAAAAGATATGATAGACTCACGAAACGGTTGGATTACCTGCCTCGACTCAGAATTTTGCGATCTTTTGCCCGGAACAAAGGTGCGTCTGACGCAGTGCCTTGCCTGCAAAAACAGGTTTTGTCCTGTAAAATCAGAGATTTTCGCTGTTTGCTTCCCCGAGTGGATCCCGCTGAGCGAAGCCAGGCTGAATGCCAAAATAATCGAGCTGAACAAAAAGTTTCAGCGCAGGAAGATGTCACTCTCGCAGCTTTGCTGCCCCAAAAAAAAGCAGGTTTCAAGCTGTTCAGCGAGGAGTGTTTTCTGCAAATACAACCAGATTTGCGGAGTCAATCAGAAACGTGAAGGCGCAGAGTTTATAAGGTCAATAAGGTGGAGGAGAGAGATGATTTATTACGTAATGTATCTGGATGGCACATCGGAGATTGTAAACCGCAACGATTTCGTCAATGTCGACATCGAAAAAGTGGAGAGGGTCTATCCCGGAAACTACGAGGTCCGTGTCGTTTCCGAACTGGTCCCGCTCGGAGAGGAGCAGGCGAAGATGAACGAAACGATCGCAGGCTTCAAAGAAAAGTATACCGGAGAGGTCGTAACAAACGGGGGGCTTGTCGAATTTCAGGAGTGGTTCGAAAAGGCGTCTGTCGGTGAAAGCGCCGTCATCCCCGAGAAGATCCTTGTTCCGCAGAAGACTTATCGTGTTGTAAAGATTAAGGATTCTGATCCTGAACCGAAGCCTAGGGAGGTGGCGGAGCCGGTCAAGCCTCTGGATGAACCGAAAATCATCGAGCCTGAACCGGAGCTCCCTGCAGCCAAAACCGAACCTGCCGAAAAACACCAGAACAGCGATTTCGAACAGGCGACCCTTTTCGGAGAAGAGGAGTCCGCTCCGAAAAAACGCGGAAGGAAAAAAAAGGCGGAAGAGTAGCCTATGCTTCTGAATCGGGATGAAATCTCTGGATATCAGGCGGAGATCGAGGCGGTAGGAGAGGCCTTTTTCGGGGATGCTACCGCATCTTTTATTAAATATATAATAGGTAATACAAATAATAGCGAATCTCATCGCCGGGTTTTTGTCAGAACTGCCGGGAGCCGTGTCGTCGCCTTTCTGATCCTTTCGACGGTGCTCGACGAGTCGGAAATCCTTCAGGTCGCTGTAAAAAAAGAGTGCCAGAGATGCGGTCTTGCCGCTGCCCTGCTTGACGAGGTCTTCGATTTTTGCAGGAAGAGCGGGATCTCTAAAATTTTTCTCGAGGTTCGCGAAGGTAATTTCCCGGCAAGGTTACTTTACAAAAAATTCGAATTCGAAGAGGCGGGCCTCAGGAAAGACTACTACGAAAATCCGCGCGAAAACGGTATCGTTATGTCGAAAAATCTTTCCGTTTCCGCTGCCGAAAAACCGAAAAAATAAAAAAAAGAAAAATAGCGTAAAAACAACTTGGTATAATTCTCCAGTAATTCCAGCCTATTAAAATAAAAAACAGCCAAATCTTTGACAGTTCGAGGTCCCTCCTTATAATGCCGCCCGTTTCTTGGGAATGGTACATATTTTTAGGAGTAGAAAATGCCAACCATTAATCAGTTAATCAGAAAAGGTCGCAAAGACCAGCAAAACAAAAGCAAGTGTCCTGCACTTGTTTCGTGTCCGCAGAGAAAAGGCGTATGTGTCCGTGTTTACACGACAACGCCGAAGAAGCCGAATTCGGCTCTCAGAAAGGTCGCAAGGGTTCGTTTAACAAGCGGTTTTGAAGTGACTTGTTATATCCCCGGTGAAGGCCACAATCTTCAGGAGCACAGCGTTGTTCTTGTCAGAGGCGGCAGGGTCAAGGATTTGCCGGGTGTCCGTTATCACATCGTCAGAGGCACAAACGATACCTCCGGAGTAAATAACAGAAAGCAAAGTCGTTCAAAGTACGGCGCTAAGAGACCGAAGTAGCAGGGGGTAAACAAATGCCAAGAAGAAAATGTGTAGCAAAAAGAGAGGTTTCCGTAGATCCGAAATACGGAGATGTTCTTCTTCAGAAGTTTATCAACAAGATAATGCTTCAAGGAAAGAAAAGCGTTGCAGAGACGATCGTCTACTCGGCAATCGAAACTGCAGCTCAAGGTAAAAAAGAGGGCCCGGTCGAGGTTTTCAAGCTTGCGCTTGACAACATCAGACCGCAGGTCATGGTAAAATCGACAAGACTCGGCGGCGCGACCTATCAGGTTCCTACCGAGGTTTCTCTCGAGAACAGCCAGGCGATCGGAATGAAATGGATCATCACCTTCTCGCGCAAAAGAGCTGAAAAGGGAATGGCTCAGAAGCTCGCTGCGGAGCTTGACGATGCATTCAACAAGAGAGGAAACTCCTTCAAGAGAAAAGAGGAGACCCTCAGAATGGCAGAAGCAAACAAGGCTTTCGCTCACTTTAAATGGTAAAAACAAGGTAACGGCTGACTTACGATGACGACTCAGGAAAGAAACATAGCTCTTGAAGATATCAGGAATATCGGCATTATGGCACACATCGATGCCGGTAAGACTACCACGACAGAGCGTATTCTTTTCTACACGGGTGTATCCCGCAAGATGGGTGAAGTCCACGAAGGCACGGCCGTTATGGATTGGATGGATCAGGAGCAGGAGCGCGGCATTACGATCACATCGGCTGCAACCACCTGCTACTGGAGAGAAAAACGCATCAACATCATCGACACTCCCGGACACGTAGACTTCACGATCGAAGTCGAAAGGTCGCTGAGGGTGCTTGACGGCGCGATCGCTGTCTTCTGTGCTGTCGGCGGTGTCGAGCCTCAGTCGGAGACGGTCTGGAGACAGGCTGACAAGTACTCCGTCCCGAGACTCGCGTTCGTCAACAAGATGGACAGGATCGGCGCGGATTTCTTCCACGTCATCGACATGATGAAGACACGCCTCGGAGCCAACGCGGTAGCGGTTCAGGTCCCGGTAGGCAAGGAGGAGGATTTCCGCGGAATAATCGACATCATCGACATGAAAACCTGCTACTACGACAGTGATGTCCTCGGAGCGGTTTACCGTGTCGAAGAGTCGATCCCTGAAGAGTACAAGGCAACGGTCGACGAGTGCCGCGAGAGACTCTTTGAAGTTCTCTCGGACTACGACGAGGAGATCATGGCGAAGTTCCTTGAGGGCGAACCGATAGAACCCACCAAGATCCGCAGCGCTTTGAGAAAGGCTGTGATCAAAAACGCGATCTTCCCGGTCTTCTGCGGCAGCTCGTTCAAGAACAAGGGTGTTCAGCTTCTGCTCGACGCGGTCGTTGACTACCTTCCGTCGCCTATCGACGTTCCGCCTGTAAAGGTTCACACGGTCGACGGAAAGGATGCCGGCTCGGTTTGTGCGACCGACACCTTCCCCGGCGCCCTGATTTTCAAGATCATGTCCGATCCTTATGTCGGCGAGCTTGATTTCGTCAGGGTATACAGCGGTGAGCTCAGAGTCGGTCAGCAGTATTACAACTCGCTCTCCGGCAAGGTCGAGAGGATCGGCAGACTGCTCAGGATGCACGCCAACAAGCGCGAGGATGTCGATTTTATCCCGTCGGGCAATATCGGCGCAGTTGTCGGTCTGAAGTTCGCGACGACCGGTTCGACGCTCTGCGAAAAGCAGAAGGCGTTCGTCTTCGAGAAGATAGCCTTCCCGGAGCCGGTTATCAGCATCGCGATCGAGCCGAAGACCAAGGCTGACGAGGAGAAGCTCTCCTATTCGCTTGAAAAGCTGGCGAAGGAGGATCCGAGCTTCCGCGTCAACACCGACGCCGAAACAGGCCAGACGATCATCTCCGGAATGGGCGAGCTCCATCTGGAGGTCCTTGTCGAGCGTCTCCGCAGGGAATTCAAGGTTGATGCGCATGTCGGCAGCCCGATGGTCAGCTACCGCGAAACCTTCTCGACTCCGGTCAGGATGGAACACAAACTCGTCAAACAGACGGGCGGAAAGGGTCAGTACGCTCACGTCGTTATGGAGTTTGAGCCGCTTCCTGCCGGTTCGGGTATCGTTTTCGAGGACAGGACGAAGGGCGGAATCATTCCGAAGCTTTTTGTCGGCGCTATCGAAAAGGGTGTCGAGACGGCTTCGTTCGGCGGACGCTACGGCTTTCCGGTTGTAGATGTCAGTGTCGCGCTTGTTGACGGTTCGTTCCACGAGGTCGATTCCTCTGAAATGGCTTTCAAGGTCGCGACGGTCAACTGCTTCCGCGAGGCCGAAGAGAAGTCCAGGCCGAGGATCCTGGAACCGGTCATGAACGTCGAGATCACGGTTCCGGAACAGTACATGGGTGATGTTATGGGAAATCTTCAGTCAAAAAGGTCCGAGATAATCGGCTTTGAAGACGCTGCCGGCGGGATGAGGATCGTAAAGGTCTCCGTGCCGCTTGCCGAGATGTTCGGCTACATGACAAGCCTTAGATCGCAAACGCAGGGCAGAGGAACCTTCACGATGAGCTTCTCGCACTACAAGGAGATTCCCGAGGCAATAAAAAAACAGAAATTCGGTATAACTTTTTAACTACTCTAGAGGGAGGAAGGAATGGCAAAAGCGAAATTTGAAAGAAGTAAACCGCACGTAAACATCGGCACGATCGGTCACGTAGACCACGGCAAAACGACGTTGACGGCAGCAATCACGAAGACGCTTGCAGCGGTAGGCGGAGCGG
>JAEEGL014828256.1_pt1 | contig 50512 bp, 55 predicted proteins | sample 9134231 | NCBI WGS metagenome assembly JAEEGL01 (sample SAMN16246548, study PRJNA631951) | gut metagenome | biome: gut microbiome; feature: rumen; material: fiber-attached | host: Bos | place: Iran: Karaj | collected 2018-10 | reverse complement strand
GTGGGGTATCAATACCTGATATATGACGCGCAAGAGCAATCTGGTGTTTACAGCATATCACGCCGTTATACTGAAAATCAGGACATGTACAGCCCTTTTTTAGAACTAAGGATGTTTCGTAGACTTCACCTTTGCTACCAATTATCTCACCTGCCAATTTTTCTGTATTCACAGTTAGTGGTGATATCTCTTTTGCTCTAATCCATCTATCACGAACAGATTTAGTATCAGGTAAATGATGTATCCACTCGGTAGCTTTTTCTTTTGCTTCATCGATTGTAAATGGGCCATACTTTAACCGTCTTTGTTCTGCCCTTTCGGCCTTTTCAGATTCTTTTTGAGCCTTTAGCGCTTCACGTTCAATACGCCTTTCTTCTTTAGCCGCCTTTTCCGCTGCTATTTCCTCTGGGGTACGCCGTTTCCGTTTCGGTTTGGGATCCGCTCCATTATCCCCGTCCATCTCTGATTCTCCACTGTGTTTTAGTCAGCAAGATCCTTTCGGATAACAGCCCAATTCTCATTCGTTGCTTTCTGTTTGATGTAATCACAAACGTTAGCACACAGTTTGTTGCGTTCTTCCCTTGCTATCTTTGTTATATCATCAGTGCGGATTGATTTAAATTCTTCTATGACAATCGAACGATCATGATATTTTACACACGCGCCTGTATCATCCAACCAGTAAAGTGTTGTAAATTTGGCTTCTTTTGGTTTGTAGTAAGTAGTGATTGGCCCTTCATTGTTAAATATTCCATAGGTTACAACAGAATTATCAATACAAACACTTGTACGCTTCGTCATGTATGAAGAATCCCATGGGGAGTTTTTAATGAATGAATCTGGTTTCACAGAACAGATATTGTCTACTGTAAAATCACCACTAAAGTTGTTATTGCATGATGGGTCTGAAAATAATTGCAATCTATTACCTGATTGATCCATGCCATCAATAATGACAGCATTAGATGATACTGATTCTGGATAAAACCCGATTGCTACACTCTGGTCATAACTTGCATCATCAAACATTATATTACAGTAGTTGATGATGTTTTTTCCGAACTCATTAATAATCTCAATGGATGAATCATTTGGTACACAATAAGCCAAATCGCACCCGTATGATTCAAAACTGGTTGGAATACAGTTCTTTTCCAGTACGGTATCAAACATAGAAGAAACGTTAGCTATCATCTGCGCACCATCATCACTTTTCCATACATAGTGCTTTAAGCGCGTGCCTGATTTCAGCAAATCAGATGATTGTGTGATTATCTCGCTGCTGCCATTATTCCCATTCCCGTTATTGTTACCATTGATGGGAACCCAACCGCTTTTATCTGCGTCTCCCTGATCGCTTTCATCACACCCCATCACAAATGCAACAGCTAAAACCAACAACGCTAATCGCTTAAACATAGCCTGCCTCCATTGAAAGGTTTAACTAGGGCTTGTCGAACATGTGAGTAAGTTGGTACTCGAAATAATTTTCCCTACCTTCCCACCCAATGAAAAAGCCGACTAAGAAAATCAAAATGGCAATAATTATAAAACTGGACTTTTTCCAGTGAATCATTGCAGGTTTACTATTTTCGTTGCCAGAATTAGTACCGTTATCATCCATAACCCGCCTCCATCAAAGGTCTCTGCCGTCCATCGGTAGAGCCAGACCATTAAGCCTTGTGGAGTGGTCATCTGTCAACAGGTAAAATTAAAGCCACCAAATTTGGCTAGGTTTTATGCGATAAAATTAAACCCACGCCAACTAATGGTTGAACGTGGGTTAGGGTGGGATTAGCCGTGCTTTACCCGCCGAAATGGGTGGAAAGCTGCTATGGGGTTTGGTTTTTCAGCCTTCACGATTTCGGGATCATCGCGTCTGCTTGTGTCCAGTTCCCATTCTCCATCCAAAATCATGCGTATTGCCTCCATCTGCTTAGCTCTGTAAGTGTTTCCACGAAGAGACACACACCACCGTCTCCCAACAGCCTTTCGGCGTGTCTCGCTTTCGTCCAGTTCTTCTTTTAGCTGCTCATTCTCTCTGCGCAATGCCTCAATCTCATCCTGAAGATCATCACACCTGCGTTCAAGATACCGAACGCGTGATACATTGCTACTCAATTTACGCTGTGTTTCATTCATTACTGGCATTGTCGTTCCTCTCTGTTTTAGGTTGGTTAAGTTTCAGTTCAGCTTTCGCATCGCCCTTTGATATACTAGCCTCAATGTTTCTGCCAGATAGCCACCCGTTATAGGCTGCTTTTTCCCAACTGCGCAGGATGATGTACATGCCAGACAGGATGGAAGCGCCAACAATGACTGTGACTCTGACAGATGTATCCAGTTCAGAAAAATTGATTATGACACCAATCATACAGGCAAGGAAAACAGTGATAACCAGATACCTGTATGAAATTACTTCACGTACTTTTGGAATTGCTCCACAAATGGGTATGATGATAGCCCAAATAATAAGGAAAGCGATAATCACACCCGTAGCTGTATATGGTTCTATCATTTCCACCTCCATAAAACAATAGCAGTGCGGTTTGCACTGCTATGTATTAGATAGAATCCATTATTCTGGATTTTCTTCGACATCGGTGCATGTAAGACGAACCACTGTACCATCACCCAAGGTAAGATCTATCGTTTTGTTGGCTGTACTGTATGCAGCTTTTAATGGGATTTTTGTGTAAGAAAATGAATGCTCATTCTCTTCGCTATCAACAATTATTATTGATGTATCCTGAATGTTTACGTATGGAAACCCGCCTGCCGCCTCAACTTGAACACCATACGCAATAGTAGAAACAAGATCATCATTTATGACGATGATTTCGCCGTCTTTGGTTCCTCCACTGGACGCCACAGAACCAACACGCAAACTCCCATCAATTGTTTTTTCACCCGTAATCGTCTGATCTGTGTCCAATGTCACAAAATCGCCACTGGTAGAACCAGAATCATCTACCAACGAACTAAGTGCAATGGGTAGATCGAATTTGATGGATATGGCATCACCCGAAACATACGCAGAATTGTCATCACACCACGCTGCAAAGATAACATCATCAGCGGGATCATACTCTGGGGATACACCATCTTTTTTGATCTGTACACAGATACAAGCTGATTTAACAGGATCTGTACTTGATTCAATAGCGCTAAATTCAGCAATAACGGTTAAACCGCTTGCTTTTGCAGATACCCCAGATATAGAACCAGTAGCACCGTTGTACCACTCTATTGGTTTAGCCGCCAAATCACCGCGTGAATCCATATCATAGTTTGAACCACAAATGGCGCGTGTGAAAACAATCTTCTTTTGCGCATTCACCGCGTCACGAAGTAAAGCCGCACCCGAATTTGTAAGAACCTGATTATACATGTGTTTACCTCCCATCTAAAGCGGTATAACCCGCATCGATTAGTATGGATTCCAACTCTTCTATGGAATCCTGTGTTAGCCACTCCACAAAACCTTTATCAGAATAAACAGGAACAGCGGTGTTATCTGCTATCCCAAATGCTTCAATCTTTCCTTTACGCTTTAATCCAAAATACTCGTTTGGTGTACCTGATACGCCATAATAGGATGTATCCAACTGTTTAACCCCAAGATAACTGCCAGTCTTTCTCTCTGTGTCCACCGTCCGCCAACCAAATGGTAGCTTTACATGGATTGGTTTTGGTGCATCCACTCTTTGGTTTACGGGTGCGCTAAAACCACGAACAGCGCCCGCATTTGGCTTTACACCATGCAGAATCAGACCAAAAGATAGTGTTTTTGTATCGATATACAGGTAGTAATCAGTCGGTTTTATCCCCTTGAATGGGTTGGCTACACTCGCATATTTCAATATCTTTTGGCGTGCAATCGCCTTCCACTTTTTCAGCGTCTTTTCGTCTGTTATCTGTGATACCAAATCCTGCAAAGTATTCATATTGCGCCAATCCTTTTAGATCATCCATTTATGATATCCTCTGTAGCAGTGTAACACCATTGGAATCAGTATTTGATACAGCCTTGTATGAACCCGCTGTTATGTAGTCGGTCTTGGTACTTCCTGATAAGTCACAAGCCTTAAAGGTAGAAGCGGAAATTGCTATGGAATCACCCACAGAGTATGAAGATACGAAATAATCAGGGATAGCACACACTATACATCCAACAGGGATAATCAGTGTTCCACTACTTGTATATGGGGCTGTACCCGTCAAACCAGTAACAGATACGCTGTGCGCAACTGTGGTACCAGATACCGTTAAATCCCCAATTTCAGCCGAACCATTGGTTGAATCCAGTTTCAAATCCAATGTTCCTGCGGAATTATACAGATACAACCCAGCAAATGACAAATTGGCGCGTAAAACGTTGCTGTACTTAATCCCAACCATTCCGTATTCTGTGGATAAAGCGCCAACAGATGAACTGGTTGTGAGTATTCCGTCTATCGTACCGTAAACAGTGACATTGGCAGGATTTTGGGCATCTGTACCGACAACCAATCCACCATCAGCAGTTATTGTTCCACCTGTTTCAAGACTGCCAGTAATGTAGACACCATTCTGAAATGTGGTTGGTTGCTGAAAAGTAACATAATCCTCGAAGGTTTTATCACCCAAAATGGTCTGATTATCACCATCTGTAGGATCGCCCGCCTTATGGGTGCTAACGAATCTGTCTAAATCAGCTATTGTAGCACCATCACTGTACACTGTTTCGACCGTATCCCCAGATGATACCTGAAAATTGAATGGGAAACGTGTAATTTGAGATGGTGATGAATCAGATGGTAAAACAATTTCACTGTCTGCATCACTCATTGCAGCTATTATGATTTCACTACCTGCGCTTTGACTTGCCAGACGCCCAAGAATACACACGCTTTTAACAGCTTGTGGGGTTGCCCCTGCATTGCCAAATCTGGATACAATCTTAGCTATATCACCTGTAGCGCTACATGATGCAATAGAACCAGTGATACCATCATAAAAAGATATGGTTTTACCTGCTAAATCAGTTGCGTCTGTTGCAGCTGTTGTTCCAGAAATGGCAGATGTGATAACAATTTGATTAGCGGCTGTGGCTTGCGCTATTAGACTTGCACCATCAGCGGTGACTATGTTTATTGCAAATGGGTTTGACATTGCTGTATCTCCTAAAATTAGTTATGTTTAGCATGATGGATCCTATGATTTAGGCTTTTTGTAATACCAGATGCAAGACAACGTGGCTTGACCGTAGGTTTGGCTCCAACATAAACGCTCTGGGTGACTATCATCCAAAGCCCCCATCACAGAATAATTCAAAAATCCGTACATGTTCGTTATAAATTGACCGTTATATTGGATCAAGCCAATCGCGACATAATCATAAGCAGAATCTACAAAAACATAATTCCCATCTGCATCCAGTAACGGACGAACCGTCCCAGAAGAACAAGTGGTGTTGCCTGTTAAATTGATCCAAGAATAGAGCGTCGGCTGATCCAGTGTAAACACTGCCAGCCTCGAATCGGCAGACCCGCCAACCAAGTGTTTAACGTCGATCGTTGTAGTGCCAACTTCTGCAAAATCCGATAAATTGCGCTCCATCGTAGATGAGGTTAATATTTTTCGTAGAGTTATTTCGGGGAATCCGTTTGGTTTCGCAAATCGTGATGTGGTGTTTGGCGCGCTATAGCAAGGCAAACTCGTAGTTCCAGACATGGTTTTATTGCCATAGGAGTTAGATGTGCTGAAATATCCCGCATAATACTGTTGGTCTTTTGGATAAATGCGCACTTTAAAAGATTCCATAGAGGTAGCCATATAGCCGCCACCGACCACATTGGAAACAAGCCATAATTTCCCAAGATCGTACAAAATATATCCCATTTTCCACAATGTGGCGTCGGATGAAGTGGTGTCTGGCATTGAATAAATGGATTGAATCCCCCACGGCCTCCATTCACCCGTTTCCGAATCATACGACCCAATTTCATAGTCGTTTGAATAATCATATCTGAAATACTGTGTAAGCTCTGGATCATAGAACAAAGCGTACATATAGTTAGAATTAGCTGTGGTTGTCATAGTGTGAGATTCATCGCTTGTTATATTCCCTTGCGCCCGCTTATTCCCGCTCGCCATGTACAGCGTGATTTCGGTGTAGGACGGTGTTGGTGGGGTTACTGGCTCACACACTATATCATTTTCCCAATTCTGTGATGGAATACCCGCATATAGTGGCGATACTGGCAGTTCAAACGTCTCTGGAAAATCATAAAGAATATCCCTCAAAGCCTGACTGTTTCGGCTAAACCGTATGATATTAGCCAATATCCTTGTGTTGGTGTATTCATCCAGTACAGGGATAGATGGTTCTACCTGAATATCGAACGTATCCAACAGACTTTCATCAACCAGTTCACCTTCTTCATCAAAAGCGAGGTTGTCCAATACCTTCACATTCAGATGTACACCATCAAAGATGTATTCACACAGTGTTTCAATTGCGTGCGGTGTACCCAGATACCTGTAAATTCTCGCCATTTCATACAGCATTTTATCACGGGTATCCCTTGCAAGGTCTGGGTAATATTGTGCAACCCCATACTGGTCATACAAGGCTTCCAGTTCTTCGTCTGTACATGCCTGTATGGACTCCATGGTTAGTGGGGCATCGATAGACTTCACGCGCTCTACGGTTGGTCTTATTAAAGCGTCCAGTGTATCCATCACCCACGATATCTTCTTTGCAAATCGTGGTAGAAGTTGCTTTGATTCAATATCTGATAGTTTCATTACGCCCCCTCTGTATCATAGCTATTCAGGAAGGCTTTTACAGACACTGATAATCGACTTCCTTTATCAGGATAGATTGGTGTGTAATACTCCACTGTGGTAATACCAATGGGTTTGGCGTCTGTGGCATAAACACCATCATCATCTTTGGTGCATAGCATTTCACACAGTTCAACAAACTTGAACGGTCTGTTTATTCCACTTTGCAGTAATGCGTTATATTCCGCCATAATCCTGCTATTTCTGGCTACAGCGATACCTCTAAATCGCTCTGGATATGACACACGAAAATAATGATCAATATCCACACTTTGCAATGTGGAGTAATACACTTCAACCAAATCCCCAATAGGCCGAAATGCAATATCAGAGCATGAATTTTGAACGATATCCAGAACCTGATTGTTCAAGTCTGTTGTGGTATCAGTCAAAATGAAGATCTGTACCTTCCCTTTCTGGTATCCAGAATCATCTTGCCTTAATACATACACATCCAGAACGCGGCTATCAGCATTTTTAGCCCTTGCCTGGTAAGCCGCGTATGTTCCCGCACCTGCAAAAGATTGGATCTGAATTTTTAGCCATTCCCTGTAAACATCATCATCCTCAAAGCCATCTGTACCCCCACTTGTCATGGTCTGGTTAGAACAGGCTGTGATGTATGCCGATCCTTCGACAATATTGGTGATTTCCCCTTGTGGAATCCCGTTATATTCAGTACCCGCGTTTACAGCATACAAAACATTGGGCTGTGTTACAGATGAATCAACCGTCATATCATAACGATTTGTGAACTGATTTCCTGCATTATCCTCTACAATCAAAGCATTGGCAGGTATCGTTATTGGGTTGGCAGTGGTTGTGAGTGAGAATGTGGCTGTTGCATGATAGCCTTTTGGCCGTTCATCTATCCCGTAGTTGGCTGCTATGGCATCCAGAAACATTCCTTTTGATGAATCAATAAACCTGTTCAATGTGGCATTATTGATATCACTCAATAAAACAGACCAACAGTATGCAAACACACTTGCGGCTGCATATTCATCACTACCTATCTGTAAAGTTGTACCAGTATCATTGTAATATGCCTTTTTAAACTGGTCTAACAATGCCCGTGGATCTACTTTTATTAAGTCTAAATCAGCCATTTTCACCTCCACGAACGCTTACTGAATACTCAAAAATTCCATCTGAACCTGCTTTATCCACGCTTACAGTCTCCACAATAGTGGAAGGATACCACCTGTTCACTTCCACCTGAATGCTGTTACGTGTCATTCGATTTGGTGAATCCACGATTGCACCCATACCGAACGAACGAAACAAGGGGTGTTCACCTTGTCTGCATTGAATCATATTCACTATGTTATGTGCTATATTCTTCACCATAAAAACCTCACTTATTGTTTAGATAGTCGGTCTGTTTAGTGTTGAAACAGCGGTAGATAGGTTCTCATACCTAACAAAGCCCTCTGTAAATGACATAGACACAGCCATATCAGGGAATATCTGTAAATGGTCAACAGTTGCGCTGAATTGGGCAAATAACAGAACAAAACTGCCAGTGTTTCGACCATTCCAGTATAGCTTCACAAGACGCCCAACGCTATCCTGAATATCATCGATGTATTCCAGAATATTCATTAACCCTGCGTCAACACACATTCTGTTGTTGAATGACAACTGGACAGACGCTGTTAAAGCTGTGTTGCGCTTACGATAAACAAGGCTTTGAGGTGCGTTTGAATAATCGTAGCCATACCGTGATGATACGTCCAAACCATCCCCTGTAGAGTATGTAACAGCTCCTATCAGCGGCAATATTTTTGAATCTGGTAACACCAAATAGTTTTCCATATTGCCTCCTATAGGGGAACAGTGGTGGCAAATTCTGTAAATTCAGCGGGATTGCCACTTGTTGCACTAGCCACAACCTGTTGGGCGTCTGCACTGATCATTGTGAGTATCGGGTGGGTATGTGTCTTTAGACTGATTGTGGTAGCTTTAACATCACCTAACGTTGCTTTAATATTTCCTGTTGTGGAATCAATATCCTTTGTAACAGTCAAATTCTTTTTCACTGTTATATCTGCATCAAAGAAATAACCGAAATCAGCCGAACCATCACCATATAAAGCCATACCCAGACCAGTCACATCATCCACAATACCAAACACCGTAGAACCGACATTGATACTGCATTGGGATTTACGAAGATAGGGTGGCAAATATAGACGTGTCTTTATATTCATATCCATGTTGTTGGAAGCTATCACGGATGTGGCATAACCCGCAGAATCAGTGTGATTCTCGAATTTCTCTATGGTAAACCATCCAATCATAATCACTCCGTATAATGTAGTTCCACAGACATCATGTTTGTAATCCAGTCAAATTCAATCCATTCAGCCATTCCACTAATGATGGAATCATTTGAACGGACAAATACAAGCGAGTGTGTATCCAGTGTTTGCAGTATTTCAGCTTGTACAATAACAGAGTTCTTATTGTATCTCGCTAAAGCCAGACACTTTTGGGAATACCTGCCACCACTTCTAAATGGTGAATACACCTGAATGGATGTGGCATCCAAAATACCAGATGAATCCTGATTTATCCCATCGTACCAATAGCAGCCATGAATAGGCTCTGAATCTGTATCAGACTGCAAATCGATGTATTCCAGTTCTATTTCTGCGTTCAACGATGATGGTACATCCACACAGGTTAGCTTACCTTGTCTGTATGACATGATAAACCCTGCGCCTTGTTGCACCGATTTCAAACATTGCAATGGATTTCCAAAAGCGCAATAATAATCGACACTGCCAGTAACTTTACATTCAACTTCAATTCCGCATTCATTGGCCAAATCCTTTATTATTTCACTGATATCTGTATCCATATAGGTTTTGGTTATGATTTGAGCCGATTGTGGTGGAAAAATAGAACCTGTAATGGATAACAGTTCATCTGTTAAATCAGCTTCTATAATATAATACTTAGTAACTCCTTGTGGTAAATCAGCTGTGACTGTACCACTCAGAATATCCTTTAGAAAACCCTCACGATTAACCAAATCCAAATCACTGCCAATAGAGACGGCCAACTGGATTGAATCAGGTGTGGTTACGAACCGTGATATATGGCAGAAATCCTGTAAGACCAGTTCCCGTCCATTTACAGCCATAGTTAGACGTGGCATCTGCATGGATGGTTGGATCTCCAATGCGTTTTCCCTTGCCACATTCTTCACAACCTTGCATCCAGACCATACGCAGTCACATTCCATCATTCCTCGTTCTGGGGAATAGGTCTTGTTTATGTTGGTTAGTGCAAACTCCAGTGTGGGGTATATGGCATATCTCCCAAGATAAAAAACACCTGTAGGTGATACCCTGTTTGTTGCAGTGCTTTCGATGATACTGAATACATTCTGTGGGTTTAAATCGAAGGCTTTACAGGTTGCGAAATCGATATGCAGCTTTACCGATATTTCCACAGGCTCAAATCCCCGACTGGATACATAACCGCCCGTATGTGGGATCGCCCTCGCCCGTTTCTGCCACGAAATAGCTTGTACAAAGCATAAAGGTATCTCGAATTGACCACAAGACAGATTAAGCATGATTCTATCTCCATGCAGGTGTGATAATCGCTATCTTTGTTCCAGTCTGCCATGGGGATGATATGATGGTATCTTCTTCGACAATCTGGTCTGGAATTATCACTGACTCACCACCTTCAAAAACCACCACATCACTCATATTGCGGTTATTTCCCAGAATAATGGGAAACTGAAATTCATCATTGAAGGCTTTATAGCTAATGGAATCCCAAGTATCCCCCTTTACAGCTATGTAGACCATGACACCTCCTATCGTCCCATACGTCCTGAAATGAATGCGTTATTCATCATTGCTCTGGTAAAATCACGCGAACGAACAGCCTGTGATAGACTTAATGCCGTGGTTTCACTCCCCTGCATATTGAAGTGTTGCACAAGATTTTGTGTTAGCTGTGCGCCTCTGGCATTGCGTGAATAATCCAAAGGAACGACCATTTCTGCGCCTCTTTCGCCCGCTATCGAAGGCATTGTCACCAAACCGCCATTAGCTTCAGCAAAACCGCTTACATGCTTTGAGTGTTCGGTAAACCAGTCATTGGCATTATCATCACCAATAATCCATTGCCCCAGTTTGGAGTTTTTCAACCCCTCGTACATAGCCACAACGCTCTGTACAAGCTGTGACATCGTGCCTGTGATGAATGACACGATTTTGGCTATGGCAGGTGCTAAATCTTTTGCTAGCTTTATCATGGACTCGAAGAAGGTGGACAGTTCCTTTACATCTATTGCCTCAATAACAGGCGCTATGGCTTCGACCATCTTCATCAGGATTTCGTTCTTCTTTTCTTCGATTTCTCGCATTTTTTGAGCGGTCTTTTCTGCGGCTGTTTGTGGCATCAACACGCTATCCGTATTGGCTGCATTCCGTAGGTTGCGCCAATCCAGATTCGATAATGCTGTAATTGCCTGTTGGCGATTGGTGGCACCATAGACGCCGCGTGTCTGTGTTTTGGCATTGGTGAAATACCGTTGGGCAAAATCAAAGATATCCTCTTTGGTGCTTCGTTGCGCACGAAGGAAGGAATTGAAGGCGCGATCCAACTCATCCTGATTGTCATAAGCACCACTATTTTGGAGTGCAAGGTAAATGCTCTGTAAATCTGTCATGCTAGCATTTGAAAAGTTCTTTTGCCTAAGATTGGCGATCTTTTCGGTACTAGCCTGTACCTGATCCACACTTGCACCTGTTGCACCCTGAACAGCTTTCAATCTGTTTGTGTAAGTATTGAAGTCGTTGGCTGTTGCTTTCCCTGTATTTTGCTGCCTGAAAAGAGCTGCCGCCCCAGGATATTGGATCTCTGTGATAGCCGCCTGTGCAATATCATCTCTGTTACTCACCCCAAGTACAGACGTAACACGATTTATGGCATCCACGATGGTGGTGTAATCTGCGCCCGTTTTGATGTACATTTCCCCAAGTAGGGACTGTTTTTCATCTGGGGTGATATTGGCTTTAATTCGATTGGATTCACGCTCACGCTCTACCTGATTGGTGGCATTTCCTACAGCCATTCCGCCTAAAGCGAGCGCACCACCAATCAAACCACCACCAACGATACCCGCACCTTTCAGCGCACCTTTACCGACCGTAAGAGCCGCTTTTTTGATTGCCTTATATCTACCCTCAGTCGTTTTTAGTGTCTGAATAAATGCAGTCTGCGCTTTGATTTTGTCCCGTATTGCCTTTAGATCGTCTTTAACCAGTAAGGATAGGGCTTTGTTCTGTTTGGTCTGCGCCTGTAGCAGTTTGGATTCCTGTTGTGTTAGCTTTAGATTGGCACGGATGGATTTATTCTTATCCAAAGCCGCTTTTAATTCTGCATCACTCCCAACTACCACATCTTTCTGAATAGCCTTAATTTCGCGTTCAATTTCTTTGGCTCGCTTCTTTTCAGCGCCTGTTTTACCCAAAGTCTGCAATTCAGCCTGTAGGTCTTTGAGCCTTGAACGCTGCAACTTTCCTTGTTCGGATAAGCTGTAATTCAGAGCCGTTGCCTGTTTCTCCAAATCGAATATCGTTTTGTTGGCGGCTTTGTTGAACGCTTCGATCTCTTTCGTGGAATCCGTTTCGGATTTTGCCAACTCCTTTACTTTGGTGATAAGGGTATCAGCCTGTTTTGACGCACTCGCAAGACCATCAGATAAACCATCTTTTGTGGAATCACTGATATTCTTTAGTGATTTCTCGATATCGTTTATGGCAGACCGCGTTTTATCCGATTGCTCAATATCCAACTCAATGGTGTATTTACTTAGTCTGTTGTTTGCCATTGCTTATCCCCTTTTGTACAAGTTGTCACGGCTCGAAATCATAATCGGGAATACTTCGTTCAACACACGAATGGATGTGTGCATCAAATCCAGAACAGAGGTGTGGAAAACCTCACTTAAACAGCCGCACCATCCCAAGATTTTGATGTAGAATGAATGGCAGTCATTCGCTTTCACTCCACAAGATAAATAAAAAAAAGCCCAATTTGCTCCAGTTTAAGCAAATCTGCCAGTGATAGCTTATCGATATCATCATAACAGATTTTATTATCTTTGTGATTAACCGCAGCTATCCAAGCTGTAGCCATACGAAATTCACTGGATGTTGTTTTGGTTAGTGTACCATCATTATCCATTGCTGTATTGCCACGAAGCCTGTTTTCAAGTCTAACGATGTTGCGATAATCCAACGGGGTTAAACCGTCGAAATCAAAGGACAGTTCTTCAACTTTATCACCTGACAGTGTAACAAGTGGCTTCAATAATTTCAGTACTTCCATATCTCACTCCCCTGTAGAAGAAAACCCGAAACACCATATTATTAGATAGATAACAGACACTGCGCGGCGGCATCACCCCTGCGCCTTCGGCGTGTCGGCGCTATGCGCCGTTAGTAAGGGCGGGGGAGGGGTACTTTATGGAAAATCTGAATAGGGCGCTACGCGCAACTTGGAATAAAAAACAGGAAATAGGATTATAAGAACAAAAATAGAGAAATTTATAAGCGCTATTTGGAAGCGCTTATTTATAATATAATATTTATTTATTTATTATTCATTCATTCATTTATAGCGAGCTGTAAACCCTTGAATCTATTGGATATATTTTAGATAAAACCCGAATATTTGGGTATTATTCCCTATTATTCGCGATTATTCCCGAATAATAGGGGTAATAATAGGGGTAATAATACCCCTAATAAACTCCCACTTAGACCTACATATACCCACACGAGATGCAGTTACCAAACACCCCCAGATAAAAGAAAACGTGGGTAGTTCATCGAAAACCACCCACGATTTTGAAAATTCAGCCATATCATACTGAAAACTAAAGCATGGCCTCCAACTCCTTGCGATAGTCCACGCCATTGATTTTCAGGATACCATTCAGTTTATCGATATACCTGATTTCTTTTCCATCTGATAAAAGCCTGTAATAGACTGCATTGATGGTAAGGGTGCCTGTGGTATTGCTACCAGGCTGTACAGAGTTTCCGCTATCCTCTACAGGTGTTCCCTTGACGTAAGCCACGAACGGTACAAGTCGGAATCCAGAACCGTCCCCATTCTTCACTTCCTGTCCCCACTTAATGCAGTACTCGTTCAAACCGTACTTGTGGAGTTTGGATTGAATCACAGAGGGTTCACAAGTAATGGTTACTTGCATGGCGTTTACTCTGGTCTGGTCTACGCACTCCATGCTACCCATTGATTGGGTTTCCAGTGTGGGGTGTGAGATAGCAGGTAAACCAACCTCTGCGGTATCCACCACAACAGGATATTGTTCAAATTGTCCATTCTCGCCAACGTAGATGGTGCAACCTTTGACAACAATATATTGATCAACTTGTCTAAACATAAGCCACCTCCTATTCACCCTGTGTTAGGACGGATAACCCAGATGGTGTATAAGCAACTTCCACTTTCATGTACTTAGAGGGCGGTGTCTCTGTACAGGCAATCGACCAGACGAACTTACCAAGCTGTAGATCGGCTGTGGAGTTCTGTTCTGGTTTGAACTCACAAAGTGGCTCGCCAATCAAAGCACCGCGTGATTTCAATCGATTAAGCTGATCCAATTCGTATGTGATAACGTCGTTTCTCATACTCAGATTCATGGGGTTATCAATACTGAATCGCCATGTAAGCTGAAAACGATTGGCTATCATCATATTCATACGAATATAGTTATCAAACCGATTGGCTTCATCACCTACTGTTCCACCTGCAAAAATACTGGGATGATCACCCCAAGTGTAGTAAACACCGTTGCCGTAATAGTTGTATGAACAGATACCATCAGCGCTTAATTCAGTGGCTGCTGACTCCATCAATGTTACACCTACATGCGTGCGTTGTTCGATCTTAATTGTGTATCCAAAAACACCTGTTGTACCAGTATCGAATTGCAGCGCAATTTCGCCATTTAAATCGATGATCTGTGGATCTATAATTTCACCAGACGTAACGTTCAATTCTGAAATGAAATATTCAGCATTTGCCTCATATTCACGTGTACTTGCTGAAAATTTGAGTGGTTGGGTATGCGATCCTGTTGACTGTGTTCCACTCATTGCATCAGATTCAAGTTCTTCAACGTCTAACAAGCAAATACCCTGAATGGCGGGAATCTGCAAGTTACCGCCTGATCTGGCAGGCGCATCATAATCTGCGTCACTTTTAGCCTGTAAGCACGCTCTTACTGCCGCACCTGATACAATGTATCCACCACTTGTTTTAACGTGTCCCCAGACTGCCAAAGCATGTGAATCAGCCAACTGCTTATCTTCGACAATCTCTGCGGCTTGTGCAATTCCACTGGCATTGATATGGTCTGCATTCTCTACCACATCATACATCATAAACGACTGCCAGTGACCAGCTGCCAATTTAGCCACTCCATCCAATGCAGCCAACACAGATGAATCAGTGATTGATGGTGCGCATAAGATATTCACAGCTGTGGGGTTGTCTCGAAGTAGTGACTCAATGGCGTAAACGCCTGTGAATAGACTGGCATCACCAAGATAATCGTCGGCATCGAAGGCGAGATCGTGTGATACAGGGATCATATAGACCTGTCTTAATCCCGCAATCTGGAAAGCAGCAACAGCCGCTTCACTAAGGTTATATCCATCACCTGCGGCTCCACCCAATTTAGTGGCATAATCGCTCATGGATGTAATCAGATATGGCTTGTTTAGATTGCCATTGGCACAAGCGCCAATAAAAATGATATTTGTGTCTGTAGATACGGGGGTTGCACCAACACTCGATACAATCTGGGCATCTACACCGTAGAACTCTGTACTCATGGTTGTACCTCCTTATAACATGGATTCCAAAGCTGTTCTGTTCAAACTCTCTACTAAGATTTTCACATCAGATTCAAACGACACTGTGCATTCTGCATAAGGAAATTCTGACAGATATGGTGATGGTGTGTTCAATACAACGTTTGTAATATTGTTGTCTGTATTAGCCATCTGTTTTAGCGCAATATAAACTTGTTCGCCCAATAACAGACAAAACTTATACAGTTCACTTCTTACACCTGCTGAATCAAACTCGCTTCCTTGCTTATACTCATACACCCCAGGTTCATTCTGAACAGGTTGTGTGATTTCCTTATCCTGTATAGCTGAATGACACACACAACAGTGTACAAGATAAGAAGCAATACCATTATCATCTACGCTCAAAAGCTGTACGCATACAGACGGGGTGTGCAATGGCAGACTATCAGACAGATCATCATAGGTAAACGCATATACTTTTGGTTTTTCTTCTTTGTATTCCAAAGGTGAATCCCCGCCCTTCCATTTAAAAGTTAGGTGATTCATGCGTTCTTGCAACGCTTCAGCGATCTTTTCTGTCCTAATTATAACTGACATTATCTTCCCTTCTTACGCTCTAATGACAGTATCACACAACCACGAACAGTAGCCGCGTCAATAATCTTGTATGGCTTTGAATCCACATAGATAATGGCGTTTTGTACAAGGCTATCTGTGAATGCTGTGTCGTTTGGATCAATGATGTACAGGGTGAATCGAAATGCGTTTAATGGTGATACATCAGCGGTAAACTCAATATCAGCAACCTGCAAAGAGGCATTCAGCGTCTTTTTGGTTGTTCCACATTGAATCACCGTTTCACGTGTAACATCACGATACTCATTGAATATATAATTCAAATCGTGACCAACAATATCACCCAATCTTTGCATGATTCACCCCATTAGTAGGATTAAGCAGACGCTACACCCAGTGTAATCCAACGCCATGCAGACATTGGGGAAGGAAGTGGATTGGAAGCACAACGAACAGCAACCTGTTCATTCTGGAAATCGTAATATTTGTAGACCAGATATTTACCAACAATCTGTTTAATATCAGCCGCACCGCCATTCAACATAGCAGCGGGATTTGGCAGACTGGAAGCGCCACAGAGTGTACGACCGCAGTTAGGAGCTAACACGCACACGAAATTGTCTGGCAGGTAATTTGACCACGTACCGTTAGAAGCCTTATAGCCACCATTGTACACGATTAAGTTTAGTACATGACCATTGAACTGCGCAGCGCCTACACACTTTGCGCCCTCAATTTCTTCGGAAAATAGACCACGAACATCACCATTGGCGATATTCGTATAATGAATCTGGCTGTTTAGTAAACCTTTCGTATTCATATCAGCATACAGGTAAGACCATGCTTTCTCACTCATAAGCAGATCTTCAGCTCTACCACCATGCTGTACAAGGGTTGTAACCATTGCGCAGATATCATCATGTGGGGTTGCACCAACACCGCCCCAATCTACAGTTGGGATATAGCTCTGGGGATTGGTTGCACCGCCTGTACTGTCGAAATACTCCACATCTACAGTTACCTGTGTAGAATCAGTGGGGGACTTGTCCATGGTGAACTGAATGGCGTTATTGGATAACGCCATTACACACAATCTTTCAATACTTCTACTCGCACGATTTACACAGCGAGCGGCTTTGATACGAAGTAAGGCATCCTGCGCATCTGCATGTGATGGTGAAAGGTCATTTCTACAAAGTGACTCAAAAAGGATACGGTCTTTATCAGCGGTATCGATTGTGTCACTGACACCTACGCGGGGAGGCTGTACAGCTGTAGCGAAATAGGTGGTCGTGTTCCCATCCACATAACCCATGCTGACAAACGCGCCTGACTCAAAATCCCCATTATCGAAATCCAGAGTTACTTTCTTTGCATCAAATAAATCCTCTGGCTCGTTGGTAGGAAAGTAGCGTTCCTGTAAGAGCTTTGGGCGGGTATCTTCGATTAAGAGCATACGGGGTTGGGCTGTCTGATCATAAACAGAAATGGTGCTAGCCATAGTATTATTCTCCTATACAAAAAGGTTATTAGTCACAATCTACAAGACGATCAATCGTAGGATACTTAGCTTTGTGTTTCTCTAATGCTGCTTTTGGATCTTCCTTCTTTTCAACAGGCATCAGTGATTCTGGGGAAACACAAGGTTTTGCGATTGCAGAAATTTTATCGAATACAGCTCTAAGGCGTGCATTATCACGTCTATCACCACATTCAGCATTCATTTCTTCAATCTTGCGTAAACGCTCATCTTGCTCATCAAGACGTTCAACAATACGTTCTAAGATTTCCTCAATAGAAGGCTCATCTTCACGCTTGATCTCTTCTTCTTTGACTTCCTCTTCTACAATTTCACCGTTAGAAGATTCCATCACTTCTTCTTTTCTAATTTCCTCAGCCATTTCATTACCTCCTTTAGTGGAATAAGTGGCAAGATATTTCGCGCACAAACGCGCCTGTTCACTGTCGGTTTCGACATCGAATATAGAATCTACTAAGCCCACGTCTAAAGCCTCTCTGGCTGTAAACCATCGATCTACGCGCAAATCATTTTCGCTGTATTCTGGCAGTCTTTTTCTAATCACTGACAACTGCGCAGAATTGGCTATCCTGATACCTTCATCTTCATCACCATGATCATTCCATGCAGAGTGGATCATTATGGATGCAGTACTGGCCATGGATATTTCATCACAAACCAGAACGATATCAGCCGCACTCGAAGCCGCTACACCGTAGACTTTTGCTTTGAACTTTACGCCTCTGGATTGGGCTTCCTGTATTTTTTGAAAAATGGCATTTCCATAAAATACAAGTCCACCGTGGCTCGTACATTCAATGGTACAAGTCTCACCATCGGGTATCTCACGAATGAAATCACTAACCCGTCGTAAAGTCCCTTCTTCGATATCCTCGAATATTTGCAAAGTTCGCACTGTTCATACTCACTTTGCCCCTCTATTTATTTTAGATAATTAGATTTCTTCTACTTCCACAGTTCTATCTGGTTGCTATGGTGTACCTGTTGCCTTATGACCGTACAGAGCCATTGCCGCTTCGTCTCTGTCACACAAACCAAGTTGTATAGCTTTAGTCCAAGCATCGATTTCTTTGGTTGGGTCTAAACATAATGCTGTTGGCGCTTGCCATTGTGATAATACGCTGTATTCAACAGCTGTATTTATATCGCCTGTAATATCGAAGATAAACTGTTCAAATACAGGTTTCAAGAATTGCTCAATAAAAAAGCCTCTGTACCTTTTGAATTGTCGGTTGGCTTCCAAAACACTGCCTCTGGCGCTTGCATAGGTACCATCGTAATTGCAGGATAAAACCTGTAGAGGGATACCAATAGCACTGGCTATCATGCCAGTCTGCGCTTTGATGTATTCCCCGAACTGGGGATTTGGATTTGTGGGTGAAAGGAATTTCACATCTTCACCAGGCTTCAACGACCACAATTCACCCGCAGATATTGTTTTAGGTTTTGGGTACATTTTGTTTGTCATTGCCCGAAGATCATAATCAGTCGGTATATCGGTAGATAATGTCATGGTTGGGGTATTCTCAGGCGCATTATCTGGTTTTGGCGCAACAGGAATCTTTTCATCCAAATCACGTGAATACAATGGTTCTGTTTCATCCATTGTAGGATTTTCACTTGTCACAAATCCCCAAACCGAACTCTGGAATTGGGCGGCTTGCTCTACGCTTCGTATGAATCCAGTTGTAGCATGTAGACTTTCAATGGTTTCTGCCAGTAATGGCACGCCTCGATATTGATCTGGTCTTTTTGGTGAAAATAGATGCAAAACCAGAGGCATTCCCAAATCATTATAAGCGGGTATTCTCTCTATCTGGTCTGGGGTAACGATTAACGGTTGTGATATGTAATCACGAAGAATCCAATAAGCGCAAGGGGTGGAATTATCATCCAACTCCACGCCATCCACAATTCGATATCCATTGTCGGGGTTGATGCAAACAGGGCTGCAATAGTCCACACTTCTATCAGCAAAATAATACGGGCTTTGAACGCGGTCTGATTCAACAGCTCTCCATGATGATACCTTCCCTTCATTCCGAACGAAGAAAACATCACCACTCAAAAGCCAGTTACGACATGCCAAATCCTGAATTTGCAAAAAAGTTTGTCGGTGTTGTGAGTCCAACAGCTTCAGGTATGATGCAAGTTTCCACTGTTTCGATAACTCTTTGCTAAACTCATCCTCAGTAACTACATAGGTTAATCCATCCCCAACGATACCACCTGTCATACGGTCAATCGAAGCGGCTGCTAAAGGGTTGGATATGGCCAATTGTCTGGCTCTGGATACAAGCCACATCCTCACAGGAAGAATATCGTTTGTGGCTGTACTAGACCAACTGTTAAATCCTGCAAGGGATTGGGATAGTAAAGAACCACCCGCGCCCGCATACCCCACATTGAATGGACTGAATGGAATCATAACCACCCCCATGTGTTCTGTGGATTGGTGTAAACGCACGTAGATACCTTGCGAACAGAGCGACCAGTAAGCATACAATCGATTTCATCAATCCTGATTCTGGTTGCGTTTATCCAGTTCTGCAACTTGTCCAAGTCCAATTTCGTTCTGGAAATAGAGTAATGCCCTAGGTTATAGGATTGAATTTCACCACTCATTAACCCCTGCATAGCTTTATATGCGTCTGCCAATGCGTCTGATAAAGCCTTACGCTCTGTTATCAGCATTTCTCTTTTGGTTGTGTATATCCACTGTTCTTCAGCCATAAATCCTCCTACCAGTGAGGGAACTTCTTTACCTTTTCACTGCGTTCATCCTTTGATTCATGCTTATCTGACACTGGCTTTTTGACTTCTTCTTCGACCTGTTCAACTGGTTTTTCAGTATCTTTAATTTCTTCCTGTTTCTTGCTTTTTTTCGCCATTTCAACCTCCTCGCTGTCCAATCCAGTGAGATAATATTTATTTAGATAGTAACTCGCACAAGCCATTGCATACACTCGACAATCCAGAGGCTCGTTGTGTGTGTGCCCTTTTTGTGGTGCGATCCATTTGCCATCAATTTTTTTCTCACTTAACAGACCTTTGAAATACTCTGGGTTATACCCATATCCTTTTAGATAGTTCAATCGTTTATCACCTGCTATGGTTAGCAGTTCTGCATTAGATAGTTCATCCTTTCCTGCATTAACCCCTACGAATTGAACTGTACAGCGTCCTTTTAAACCACCATTCATTTTCAGCTTTTGTTGTTTCCCAACAAGCGGATCGGCTGCATTCTTTGAATTAGACACCATACCCTTTACTGGCATGATTCGTCTATTTCGGTAATGTTGTGCATAAACAGAATTTGTTCTGTGGCCGCCTGAATCCACGAAGGCAAAAGCAGATCGCATCAGCTTTCCATCTTCACGGGTATAAACAGCATTGAATATATCATAAAACTGTTGCCACACTTCTTTTTCATCTGGATCACCAACTAAAACATCATATCTTAAACCGAACATCCTTTTTAAATCTTCACTAAAACCAACAGTTTCACAGTACAAACATTTATCATGTGTGTCAACACCGCATACAATAAAAGCGATATCGAATGGTAAACAATCGTGTGTGTAACTTGCCTGTGATAACCGCATCAACTCTGGTACTTCAACTTGAATTTCTTCTTTTGGCGTATAACACTCACCCAGAACAGTGTTACGAAATGATTTATAAGAGTTTTCACCCAATGATAATGCTGCTATTTCTTGCCTCTTTAAAGATTCCCAACTAACAAAACTATGACACAGAGGCGCGGTAATCTCATAGCTTCTACGGATTCGACCGAAATCATCTTTAAGTGGATCATCATTCGTTGGCGCATTATAACAATGATTTAGTTCTTTTACATCATCCTCAGAATAAACCACCCCACAATGTGGACAATGGATAGTTGGTACTGTCCCAGTGAAATCGATATCATCATATTTCACTGGCATCCACTGTCCGCACTCACAGACAACACCCCACGTTTGTGCCGTCCCAAGTTTCCAGTTGGCTGTTATTGCACCTTCAGCGGTTGTCGGGGTTGAAGTCATCACAGCCATTCCCCTAAATCTTTTTAACCGTTGCGTGAATAAAGTTACTGGATCCCCCTCGCCGTTTATATCGTTCGGATATGCGTCTACTTCATCCAATAGAACAAAGCGAGCGGGGGTGGACTTTGAATCAGATGCAGATTTAGCAGATGCAATATAAAGGTTTGCCCCAGAACGAAGCCCTATATTTGCCACTGAATTGGATTTATCAGGTGATTTGTTTCGCGTGTTGTTTGGGTTGTTTATACCGCAGATCTCACGAAGAAATGGACGTATCCTGTTTTGGCTCAATTTTAACCCTTGCGTCTTTGAATCCAGAACCAAAAGGGTATTGGATGGATAAAATTCAGCCATCCATCCTAAGAAATTCATTATGGATAATGACTTTCCAGACTGCGCGGGCGTCTTAATCACCACACATGATGTTCCAGACAAGTCACTCATATAGTGACATGGTTCACGAAAAAATGGCGTTGGCTCGTATGAATACAGCTGTGAGGTCTGCTTCAGATAATGGCGGGTTTCCGCCCACTCGCACACATCACACAGTGGTTTCCTGCATAATATAGGTATAGAGTATAAGCGGGATTCATCAATCATTTCTTAGATCTCTTATTCTTTTGATTCTTCCTGATAGACTCGTTTTTTGCCTCTGTAGCCATAGCCTGTTCATCAGATGTGCTATCAATAGCCAGATACAGCTTCTTTTGTGATAGCCTCTGAATCTGCGAATCAATAAACGCCTGTAATTCACCGTATTGTTCTGGGGTGGTTTCTGGTATTATTCCCTGAACGGTATCAGGTAATCCAATAAGCATTTCCACGAAATCAGATAGGAAGGTGTCGAACTCGGATAAAGCTGCATCAATGCGACAAATATTTTTCTTCTTTTCCTGTAAAACCAGTTCTTCTTTCTCTACAGCAAGTTCAAGTTGGCGCATCTTTGCTACCGCTGTTCTACGCTCCACAACGTCGGGGGATAATATCTCGTTACCCATGACTATCACTCCATGCCCACACACCATTCAAATTCTTGCGATTATCCCAAACACGATATGCTGTTGTGTAATCAGTTATCGATACCACGCACTTACCATCAATCCAAACGTGATATACTGGGGTAGTGTAGAAGTAGTTGTGACTGAATAAATACCGCTTTTTGGTCTGATACATCCCCGTTTTGCCACTACCTTCTAAGCACCACAACTGGCATGAATCATCGTTAGCACAGGAATTTACCCACAAGTCAAAATCAGTCATACAGACTCCAGATCATAATCCAAATCGAATCGATATTTTAGTGAACTGCAATAATAATGCTTTGGCTGTTGTTCCCTCATTGCACGGGGGATGTAGTTTGCCCTCCAATCTGATAGATATGAATAAAAGTAGCCTAAAGTCATGGAATATGGCTCATACAGACGTGTCATAAGCAGGTCAATCTTCAGCGGTTCATGTTCTTCAATTTCTCTGTCGTTATTTATGATATCGGTACACAGCCAAATGATTTTCATTGCCACATCATATATGTAGTGTACAGAACGGCAATTCTCCCACTGTGACTTAGTGAGTGTATCATAAAGCGGAAAAGATACACGCCCACAGTATTCCTTTGTTTTCTCAGACAGAAAACTGATAACTTTTAGTAGGCGGTCTTTGTTGGTCATTTCTTTTCAACCAGTTCATCAATGGATACTGTATTTCCGCGCTTACGCTTTGTGGTTTTCTTCGTTTTGGTTTCCTTGGTTTCTGTCGTTTCGGTTGTTTCGATTATGTCAAAATCTAGGTCAAATCTGAAATCATCAGATTCTTCATCGTTTTCTTTTAACCACGCTTTTAAACCGTTTCGTTGGAAAAAGCAGCGGTTGCCAAAGCTAGCAGAATAGCTATTTATAGCTTCATTGCTGAATGCAGGAAGATCGTTTATATCAGTCTCTAACCCTTCATCGATACTCAGTATCACATCCAATAGGTCTACTGCTTCCTGCATTGAACGAAGTGCGCTAGCTGCCTCGTTCCATTTCTTTTTGGATAATGACTCGTATGTTTCCAGACACAGTGTGGATGATAATAAATCATCCATTCCTGCTACAACTGTACGCATAACCTCTTTTAGTCTCTCTGTGTTTGTCATTTTCGCTCCCCTTGTACTCGCCATGTGGATAACTTGTCGTTTATCATGTAAAACAGACGAAACACCGTCTTTTCTGTCTCAAAAATTTCATCAATTTCGATTGGTCTCTTTGATTCTGGATTACCGTCCATTATTTCTGATATGGCGTTATTTATCACTTTCTGGGTTTCATCGATGGTACAGATTGCATCAAACAGAGGCTTAAACGTTTCATCTGGAAGTATATCTTCCAGATGGTTTAAGTCGATTTCGTTTATTTCTTCCCTTGCTGATTCTGTAGCCAATCGAATCAGAGAATGCAGTTTGTGTGTATTCGTTATCATCTCTTACCATCCAGTAAATCAGCCAATTCTTCAAGACCACACCAACATTCAATTTCTGCATTTTCGATACATGGATCATCATACCCTGATTCGCATGAATCAAAAAATGATAAGTCTTTACCACTTAGGTAATCTGTGTACTGTACGAACTTTGCGGGTATCACAAAATCCTTGTCCTTCATACGAACCATGCAGTAACAGGATGATTCTGGTTTTTGGGGCAAATAATGCCAAACACCTCTACTGGTATTTGCTTCTTTGTAATTCTCACCAAGTTGGGAATCAATGTTTTGCATAACCTTATCATCCGCACCCATCATCCATATCTCACCAATACAGGATTTGTCGGTTATTATGATGTTACTGTACAAGTCACATCCATCACCGCAACACATAACCTCATGATCTGGTTTTACCTTTCCTAGCCAATACAACAACTCTTTTACCTTCATAACCGCTCCCTGTTTGCCCTTATCCATCCCCGCCAAAATCCTTTAGAATTTTTGTTTTAATAGTTGCAGGATTAGCGGTGAAATCTCCAAGGTGATATTTAACCAGTTTGTGTGCCGTTCTGTCTTTTACTTCGATTTTATACCCTGTCATGGGAATGTACCGTAATGCGCTTGAACCAAGTCTGTGTACACGCCTGATATTTTCCGAACTGTCCAAGATATATTCCACCACATCTCTAATATCCGCCAATTTCCGTTTATAGTGGACGGTAAAGGCATCCAATCCAAACTCAGAAATTTTTTCGCTTAAAAGTGGGGGTAAATCTCTTTTGAACGAATCATAGTAAATTTTTACTTCAAACATTATTTTGCTCCTTTATTAGCTCTTTCACAAATTCTGCCAGATACCACCCAATAACAAAACAGATAATGAATTTCATTTTGAATACCATCGTTTTCTTGCCGCACTTATTGCTTTGCGATAATTGCTGCAATAATCCAGAGAAATTAGCAAAGGTTCTTTCTTTGACCGTTCCACATGGTCAAAATAGACATAATCGTATCCATTTTTACAAAGGGACTTTTCGATTATATCTGTGACATTCTTACCCATCGGCGTCGTATTGAACCGTTTAATTATGGAATCAAACGTCGATCTTTTCATAGCCAGATCTGACACTCTACTGGCTATCGAATTACACCACGGATTAGACGCCAAAATCTCGACAATACAACCTTTATCTGTTACATGTTGTCTTTCCACATGCCAGTGCTTATCACCTGATATCGCTGTGAAATATGCGACTTTATCAAAACCGTATTCGGTATTATTCTTACACATCATATCTGCATAGTGTAGTGTACCATCATCGAAAAAAACAAAGATGTTAGAACCGTCTTTGTAGGTACATGTACCTACTGGACATTGAACAGAACCAACACAGTATGGGTTGGGGACATGCCATGGTGAGTAATCTGGAATCATGGATTAGCCTCAATCAAAGAATCAATGCTAACCACCTGACGTGTATCCTGCGGCATCTCCAATTTGATTGCGTTCTGTTCATCCTTAGTAGGTTCTGGATCTGGATTCTGTTTATCAGGTAAACCACCCACATATTTCATAGGCCACAACAGCATTTCCATAGGGGTGATAAATCGACCAAAACCAAAGACTTGTCTGGTTATTGCGTTTCTATGCCATACCTCAGCCCGTGCGCCCAACAGGGATAGTTGGATATACGTCATGTGTACACATAGGGAATCTACGTCCCCTGCATAGATCTTCAGGTACTTTTGATAATCGACGCCGTGGGTATGGTAGTGTTCACAGGCCGCTATAAGCATCGCACCTCCCCCGCTGCATTCGTCTGATAGCGTGCGCACTTCATGGGGTATATCATCACCAATAGTGGTAGCCGCACAAGCCTTGCACAGGTCAATTGGTGTAAAGCATTGCCCAAGTTTTTTCTGTCCCCCGAACAGTTCCATGTAGATGCAACCCAACCAATCCTGAAAAGGATCTATCTCGAAGGCGAGGGTTAGGTGTGCGCACATTTCGGCAAACTGCGCAGCTTCTTCTTTGTTATATCGTTTGATGATCTCTAGGTATCTGTCTTCCCTTTCCTGCCAGACACCCGTGTGGATCAAATCACATCCGTTCTGGATGGACAGTGCGAAACACTCACACCAATCCCGATATGCTGTCTCTGCGCCATGTGTAGACATGGACTGGATAATCTTCACAATCGAATGTATATGCTCGCTCTTCTTCATGTTCCCGCTCCTTGTATGCAATCAAAATGGACTGCATACTCTGTATAGATAGGAACGGGATCTGGGTTCCCCCACTTGTGGGGAACAATTGGCGGGTAAGTGAAAAATTTTCAGAGGGAACTGGGGACGATGCAGCACCCTCTGGGTAGGGTGTCTGGTAGTACCTACGCTTCGCTGTGGTCACAATTGGATTGACTGTGAAAATTCTCGGTCAACAACCAATCATAATGTCAATTTTTTGATTGACACCGCAGGCAGGACTTTTTTCGGGGTGATAGAGCCACCAAAAGATAGGGGAGGGATAGGGCATAGTCCATATCATGCAGCCCGTTCGGGCAAACTTTATTCCTATGAAAAACAGGATTGGGAAAATTATAAAGCGCTTTTTAGAGCGCGTATTTATATTATAATAATTTATTTATTTATTATTCATTTATTCATTTATAGGGGTGTCGCAACCCCGCTATTTTACTTGGGTTGCGAAATCGAAAACCCGAATATTCCCCTATTATTTCCGATTATTCGGGAATATTCCCGAATAATACCCCTATTATTCACCCTATTAATACCCCAAATAAACTCGCACTTTGTATTACAACCACCACAAACACCCACATCTACCACACTAAAAGGTGACTGTCTGGGGATCATCATCTTCTTCGTCCCAATCTTCATCATCTTCGTTGTCGGCATCATCCCCATCGACATACATGGTGATGATACCATCATCCTCTTCTTCTTCTTCAACCTTTGCGGATTTGGCTTTGGTGGTCTTACTCATATAGGACGGCTGCCAGTTTTCATCATAGGCTTTCTGGATCAACATCCAGTCGGTGATAAAGACCTGCTTTTTCTCCCTGCGCAACCTAGCTTTGTACTCAGCTGCCAAATGATAGCACATCTGGTATCTGTCACCCAGGCGCTTCTTCAGATCTGCGGCTTCATCGGGGGTGAGTGAGATCATACCTGCTATATAGTCACGCGATACCGTATCTGACGCCCTCGCAGCGAATGACTGCATCATTGTCTCAATGCTAATATCCCCACAATCATCGTCGCCAAAAGCGCCGCGTTCATGTAGGCAATCCCACACTAGCTGAACTTGCTCACGTGTACACCCTGTGCGTCTAGCAGTATCCTCGACCGACTCCAAGCGGTCTGCGTTAGCAATCATCCAAGACATGATGTACCAGCGGATGTAGAAGCCGCTCCCCCTGCTCTTTCCTGAATCTCGTAAACCATCACAAACCGTCTTTGATCTTAGTACTGTGTCAAAAGCCCTTCTTAATTCAGTGCTGTTCATATCCGCCTCCAATCAACTTAATGAAAATGGCCTGTATCTAAAACAGATACAGGCTTTGTTTCTTATCTAAATATGCTGTATCTCATTAAATCATCGTCATTTGATTTACGATCATCATAGTATTTCTCACAGAATGACTCTACATCAGGATACAATAAATGCCCTTCATCGTATTCATCTTCTTGTATCAAACAATTTAACCACATTGGATTCGGCTTTTCTCCCCAATATAGAGGTCTGCGGATAAAATACGTGTCTGTAATCGTGATTATCCGCACTTCTACATATAGATTGTCATTGTCATTGAATTTGTAATTATCATAGTGTTCTTTTGCTTCATCCTTATCATCAAAAATTATAAAATCGTCATCACCATCACCCATAACAAGTTCTTTATGATCTGTAATTTCCAAACCAAACGAATCCATTCTTGTGATTTTTTCAGCCTTCCACACAGAGAAAATTGTCTTATCGTAATAACAATCAAATTTATCACACATATCCCTCTCCATCTTATGTGGGCGAAATTGCCCGTTATTTGATACCCGTCATTATGACGGGTTATCATCTATAATATCTCACACTCATTGGTATGATTGCCGCAATATTGGCAACTACCATCAGGTTCATCTTCCCACAGATCACCCAGATCAACCCTTGTTAGACCGTCTGTGGACTTACCATCGACAACATCTTTGCATTCTCTGTATAGGCAGAAATAGCGCGTTGCCGCCTCAACTAAAGCCTCGCCAATAGTGGCGTTGTCGCTAAAGAATTCGCCTATCGGATCCACAATCGCCATCCGATTTTCACCCCCATGCGACACCACACCGTCCACATGGAAATCTGGCAGATAGCCAGATTCACAGGCATCACGCAATTCTTTGACCAGGGCATCTTCTATATCCACTATAACAACCATAATAACCTCCTTTATTCTTCGTCGTCTTCTTCCAAATATTCGTATGTGGTGAGTAATTTAGTGGTTGGGTTATACACAAAGCACGGGATTTCATCTGGTAAACACACTTGACGCTCGTTTAGGGACTCTACCCATGCATCGATACCTCCAAAGGCTTCGACCGTTCGCATGTTATCGGATATCAATAATCGAAGGTAGTCGGCTGTACTGCCAAATCGTTCCCCCATATTCTTCAAGAACCCAAACATCGTGTCATTTTCAGCCTGAAATTCAACTCTATAATCCCGCATACAGCCTCCTTATTTCCTATCAGCGAATCTACAGCGTTCGTCACTAATTTGCTGAAGCTCACCGCTGTACTTTATTACATAATCATCAATATCGTTATAGAGTAGATCTTGCTCTAAGAACTCGCCCTCTACCACACAATCAAACCAGTATTTATCCTCTTGAACTGGATAGGTGGTTTTCGGGCGGAATCGCTTGTCATCCATATAGATAAGCCATATTTCAGCATAAGTCTGATCGTCTGGCGACGGTATAGCGCAATTCTCAATCCACTCCTCAGCTTCCTCTTTTGTATCAAAAACATCCCAATCGACGCACTCACACCCAATCAAAACGAAGGTATCAAAGCCTAAATAGTTTTTTGTTGGCTTTTTTTTGTGCTTCGATCAAATACGGGACATACTTGTGTAGAAACTTTTCTCTTCTATAAATAATCGAATCCTCAATCATTTTTGCTCCTCATTTAAAGTGGGCGAAATTGCCCGTTATAACTTACCTAACTCATCAATGCGACTAATAACCTCAGTATCCACTTTTTCTGGATACCGCCGTGATATACCCATGAATTTAAATAGACTTCCCTGTTTTTCGCGCTTCACACCATTGATACTTGCTAGCCATGTCCAGAAATTGCGCCAAAAACGATTATTTCGCACATCATCTGACCATCCCCGCTCAACACACTCGTGTTTTAGAGCAGGGTACAAATCAAGTTGCTTTTTTAGCCAACGAAAAATTTCAACCTGCATGATTCCGTCATCTTCTCTCCGCTCAAACAACACGTCAAACAGAAGCTGATACAGACTATCGTCTTGTTTTGCCGCCAACTTGCGGCGGATCGCTTGAACCTGTTGTATAGAGTACTCAAGATCTTTCTCAAGCCTGATTAAATCGTTCAATGCTTCCTCTAACTCATTCTGTTCCATAAGAATCTCCATCACAATGAACAGCACTATTGCTGTTGTTCGGTGGTAATGCATGACTTGTGCCAACATTAAATTTTAACATTCAATGTGTTAAATGCTGTAATTACAATGTCAAAATTTGATGTTTAACATATCAAGTATTAAAGTGTGGAATATCAACCTCACCACAATCGACCACACCAGTGTGTCATCTGTCCCCATGCAACAGAATGAACAGAAAATTAAAAAAAATGGTTTCCTTCTTTTGGGACAAAATGGTAAAATCCCAAAACAGTTGGGGTTTTGGGCTTTTTTCTCGACCACATGGGGTCGCCCCTACTCGCTATCGGCCGCGTTGCGGCCAATACGCTCGCTGACGCCCGCTATCGCTGCGCGATACGCGGGCGTTGCTGTATCTGGGCCCGCCTATGCGCGACATACGGCGGGCAGTGGCGGCTGGCTATTGGCAGCGGGGCATGCCCCGCTGTCGCCAATACGCCCCCGCGATTATCCCCTTGACTCGCCAGTTAAAGCGAGCGATGAACGAGAAAGAGCCTTCGACTGCGGGGCTCTGATTTCATGGAATGATTGTGAATAGGGAGGTTTATCTTATGGAAAAAGACACTCAAATCAAACTGTTCGAAGACAGGAAAGTTCGTTCATTGTGGGATCCAGAAAAAGAGGAATGGTTTTTCTCTGTTGTCGATGTCGTTGCCGTTCTGACGGACAGCCCAAATCCCAACAACTATTGGAAAGTGTTGAAAAATCGCCTTAAAAAAGAAGGAAGTCAGTTGGTTACAGATTGTAACCAACTGAAGATGCCTAGTAGTGACGGGAAGTTCTATAAGACGGATTGCATGACTACAGAACAAATCTTTCGTCTGATTCAGTCGATTCCGTCCCCCAAGGCTGAACCGTTTAAACTGTGGATGGCGCAGGTTGCCAAAGAACGCCTGGATGAAATGCAGGATCCTGAGCTGACGATTGATCGTGCCATGCATGAGTACAAGGCGCTTGGTTATTCGGATAGCTGGATCAATCAGCGATTAAAAAGTATCGAAATTCGAAAAGACCTGACAAATGAATGGAAAAAACACGGTTTACAGGAAGGTGTCCAGTTCGCTACGCTTACCGATATTATCTATAAAACATGGGCTGGCAAAACCTCGAAGGAATATAAAGAATTCAAAGGACTGAAAAAAGAGAATCTGCGCGACAATATGACCAACAAAGAGTTGGTTCTAAGCATGCTTGCAGAACTCTCTACAAAAGAAATATCAGAAGCAAGCGATCCACAGAATTTTTCCGATCATGTTCAGAATGCGATTGATGGCGGCACGATTGCCAAAAACGCGCGTCTGGAGCTTGAGAATAAAACAGGCAAAAAAGTGGTTTCACAGCTCAATGCAAGAGATGGGATTATATTATCCAAACAGATAACAGATGCGGATAACAATATGGGAAATAAATGAACGATAAATCCACGATATACTATGAAATCGACAAATACGTCCGCTATCTGAAGTCCGGCGTCGTTCCGGCTTCTTTGATCTCCAGATGGGCGTATCTGTTTTCACTCGATAATCGTATCTATGAAATCGATTCGGCTTTGGATGATGTATTGAATGAACTGGATGGCATGGATGCCGATGAATGCTTTGAAATTCCACAAGCCAAAGTGATACAAATGCTCGAACCATTTGTATCGTGCGAAAAATTAACGGATAATCCCGCTTCGTTGTTTGCTGAAAAGCTTGCCAGAGACATTGTACAATTCCAATCAATATATTCACTCGAAGCCGCCATCGAATATCCAATTTGTCTGCTGGATAATATGGGTAGATTTTATCACGATCATATCGATTCTTTCTCTCCGGATGATATCGAACGCGTAAAAACGACACTCGAAACAGGTCTTTCGTCTGGCAATGATGATCTTGCAGATGCCGTCGCTACCGGATTTGTCGAAGCAATTGCCAACCGATATACAGATTTCTATACGAATCACAAAATCATACAGGCCGAGGCGGAATTGTCCAACATTTTGGGTCCGAAGGCTGTCGAATATGCTGTATCATGGATTTGCGAAGGATAGCATGAATACACCGCCCGCGTATTTGCATGCAGGCACGTGTTGCGACACGTGCCTGCATGCAGCCCGCTACGGTTCGCCGTTTGCGCTGTCTGTTTCAGGTAATTCCCAGCTGGACTCAAATGAACAGACTGTTCCTCCCGTTCCAAAATCCCATTGCGACATTTTCTCTCTGATGCATGAAGTGACTTCGTCCGTAAAGCTGGTGCTCGTATCACCGTCTGTATTCTTGATTGGGAAATACGAATACATTTCGTCAGCACTGGAGTATTCAGATGGCAAAAAAACATAGATATTCTCTGACGCATCCAGACTCACCTTAATTCTCATCTCGCCATATACATAACGGCTGTTTCTGGCCCCTCGCAAATAACAATCGTAAATATCATCTTCGTGCTGTCTGAAAACAGAATCTATCAATTCAGACTGGCAGGCAGTGGAAACATAGCCGTGTGCGCCAATTACTCTCGTCTTACGGGAGTTAATGAACTCTCGCTTTCCGGCGGCTTCATACGCTTCTACAATAGATCCATCGAAATGCCAGCCCTTTGTAAATTTTTCATTGGTTCCGTAACCATAGCATCTAAAATTGAAATTCCTGATTTCTTCACTTGCACACTGTTTAAAAATATCATTTCCGCCCTGAATGCTGATGACTTCAATTTCGTATGGAATTTTGATAACAATCGTATAATCCTCTGATGGATAGCAACTTTGTTGATCTGTTGTGGAATCATCATGGCAATTCTGTATGGATTTCCTGTAACACCACAACATCTTTTCTTTGATGTCTTTATTGTTCAGAATTTGATAGACATCGTCTTGCTTCATTTTACAATTCTCTTTATTCCATTTGATGGCTTTATCACGACACGAAACAAAAAGGCCGTCTACACAAAAAGAATTACCGTCAATTCCGCCAGAATAGGATGCACAACCATCTATAGATAAGCAAGAGAAGAGAAACACGCTATACGAGGCAAGATGTGAAAACAGTCTATTTAAAAAGTTCATTGCGGCATCCCATTTGGTATATTTGGCAAAAAGTGAGCTTCTGCTGAAGCCTGTCACGATTTAATACATTATCAATGACTGCTTATCGCAAAACGACAAGAACAATACCCATTTATCAGTATACCAGATCAAAAGCAGAATAACCACCATGTCTCATAAATCTTTTGCTAATGTGTGGGTAACTGTGTTATAGCGCGCCGCTATTCTCAGAACGCCTTGCAAAAGGTGGTTTTGGTGAATTTCCATTCGGCATGAAGTCAGCTTTGGGCCAACAATAATGCTGTTAAGTTTTGGGGCAGCAGTGGCTGTATCCCAATTATCTCAAATCTGTAACCATAATCAGGAGTCCAGTTAATGGTCACCGCACTTACCACCACGAACATAAACCAACACAACTCAACGCAGCGCATTTGGCGAGTTTTAGCCATCATGATGGCGGCTCTGATCGCGTTGTTCGCATTTTCCCCGTCGGAAGCATACGCGCAAAACAGCATCGAAGAACTCACCACGAACAAAAATGCCGATGGCTATGATCGCGTCAGTACAACGAAACGCGTGTTTACCGAGATCGGCCTGGGCATGATCAGCAGTGTCGCCGTACCAGGGGCATTATTCGGGTGGACAGCATCGGCGGGCCAGGATGCCAAGCTCTATTTATTCACCCTCACCGTCGCATACTACTTCGTCCTGACCCCCATTACGGCAGAGCTGGTCTATCAGGGAGGACGAATCACGGGCGGTCGCGGCGTACGATGGCCTTCCTATGTAGGCGGCTATGCGGGATTTGTTACTGGCGGAGTGTTTTGCCTCGGTGGACTCGCCGGTGCCAAACCATTTTGGATCGTGGCCGCGATTGCAGCTCCCGTCCTCAGCCTCGCAGGGTCCATCATCGGATACGAACTTTCGGAGAAAAACGAGACAGACCGCCTCAGGTCCAAGCGCGACAAGTTGTTGGCGAACCAGTCCCGGAAGTCTTCGGAGCCAATCATGATTACGTTGTACTCGGGGCGGTTTTAGGTCACGCCCCAACCTCTCTTTTGCATGGTGTGCATTTACTCCACTACTGTTGATATGTTTTACCAGTGCCCGGAAACAATACATTGGCAACAGAGTTCCCGGTCACTGGCGCATACTGCGCGCTCTGGTTCGGATAATCAACGCGCCCGGTATGCGCGATGATGCTAAAATGCAGTAATTTAGCGAAACTCCACACACCTGCCACAATGGCACGGTCATTGCTAAAACCGCGGCGTGTTTTTTCTAACGTCGTTTAAGTGACGTTAAACTGTGGAGTTTCTCATGTATCAATCGCAAATTTCCAATAAGAAGGAAGCTCGTGCTTCCATCGCATTACGCTTTATTTCGGCAATCGTCTTTTTTGTCATGATGGGGCTTGGGCTTTCTTCGTTTAGCCAGGATGCACAGGCACAGGATACCACCTCTGGTTGGGAGCTGAATGTCGGAGCGGGATTCGGATCATGGGCGGTTATTTACAATCCCGGGGTTGCATTTATGGTGAGTGCTGGCTATCGCTTTAATGACTGGTTCAGTTTGAACCTTGAACAGTCTGTATATGTGTTGTCCGATGAAAAGTACGATAAAAGAGATAAACGAAACGATCTTTTTGCCGCGGGAGATACGACGCTCACCACAAAATTTATCTGGCTGAATGATGCAAGGGATTTTGAATTATATTTTAAAGTAGGTGCCGGCATCGTTTATGTTCCGGATAACAATAGCACTTCGGTGTTGTGGAGCATCCCAACCGGTATCGGTGGAAATTATTATTTTACCGAAAAACTGGGTTTAGGTCTGGATGTTCAATATAACTGGACGCTTTTGGAAGGCATGTTCAAAGCGGTGCTGCATTTGGCCGTGCGCTTGTAAAACCAAGACAGCCGCCTGCGTATTTGCGCAAACATGCAGGTGCGGCCCAGGGCTGTCGCATTCTAAAACTGCATGACGACATCGCATTCTCAAATTTCCTGTTGGATGCTTGCGATGAAAGCCCCAAAGGGGCAGCAGAATACAGCCGGGGGTGGAGCATCAGCGGACCCCCCGGGAAATGAAATTCCCAATATTTTAGCCCCAAAGGGGCGACAGAAAACCATACAGAAATAGAATGCGACAGCCCTGTGGGGCCGCCCACATGGCGAGTAGCGCACATAGCGAGCGGCCAACACACATGGCGGACAAGTTTTATCAAAAATAGGTTGATCTTTATCTATATTTATTTAGAATCGATATGATTTGCAAATGTGTGAAGTTGCAAATGTTTTATTCTGTTCATACCACAAGGACTCGAAAATGAAAGAAAGATTCTTTATATCCCCCAAAACGCTCATCTGTGGCATCTCGCTCCTCATATCATTCCTTGTCTTCGCTTCTTGTGCAGCGTCCCAACAGTCCGTTGACAATCAAACTGCAGTGGCTGAGAATAGTGACGGATTGTCGGACAAAGCCACAGCCCGGAACAAACCAAACTTGCTCGAAGAAACAAAGGCAAAACCACGACGCATCGTTGATGAAACGGGCGACTTCGTTTATGAAGGGGGACTGATTCCGGTTGGAGATGATAATTATGGGTATATGAGGGTTCCGGTGGGTTATATATACTCTGAAACAAGCGCAAGAGAACAGGGAGTTTTAAGGTTCACAGACACAACAGGATATGGCCGCATTACATTAAAACGCATCAAAGGAATGGATTACATCACAGCAGCCAACAAACTGTACTTAGGCATTCAGGATCAGAATGGTCTTGAAAATTTAACGGGTGCGACCATGCATCCGTCAGGATATAATGCAAAACAGATTTATGGAGTCAATGTAAAGGATGGTTACTTCTTTGTCGCATGGATTATTGAAGATCCTGCATATCCATCAGATTGCTATTACCTGTCACTTGAATTTGATGAAGCGCATAAGCCTCTGATGGCGCTGTCTTCAACCTTTTGTACTGTTGAAGAATATAATGAATGTCTGAATGGCCTCTCGACATGCTTCTCAAAATGCCTGCAATGAAGGCCGTATGCGCACAGCGCATAGGCCGAAACGCGGGCGTATTGGCGCAGCCAATAGCCCGCGACCCACAAAATGAGAAAAAAGATCGGTGTAAATAGTGTGGGTGTAGGTAAGAAAACCGGTGTAATAAGCGTGTGTGGGTGTAAAAGAAGCGTGCAAATAACCAAAAAATTGCTAACACAAAACGCATGCATATGATATATTAAAAACGGCATCCATTGTGGATGTCGTTGTGCTTCTTTCTCTTCGCCGCTAAAATGACTTCTCTGAATGCAGCAAAGCAGCTTGTTATCGATATGTATGGCTGTGACAAAGTCATTCTTAACAGCCACGAACAAATTGTGCAGGCAGCGCACCAGGCGATTGGGAAGATCGGTGCATCCATCGTTGATGAATGTATCCATACATTTTCACCAATAGGCATCACATATTTTGCCGTAATTACGTCGTCTCATTTATCCATCCACACCTGGCCTGAATACGGCTATGCAGCCGTCGACATTTTTTCATGCGCCCACGACGTCCCCGACAGTATTGGCGCGATGTTAAAAGCGTCGTTGCATGCCGAAAGCATTCAGATCAGAACGATGATAAGGAATATCGGATATGCTCAGACTTAAACAGGGGCAGGGCCTGAATATCGGTTCAGAGAGTTACATCGTGACGGGATGTATTTCCTACCGCAACGGTACGGATACATGGGACGAGTACAACCTCAGAAACGCCAAAGGTGATGTGGCATGGCTTTCCGTTGATAACAACGATGGCGAATTGGTGATTTCATATCGCGCATCTTCGCGCTGTCCGCCCGGTTACAAATTGGTCGACGAGGGTACTGCCGTCGTCACCGACTTCTTTGGCAATACAGATGTCGATATCGGCGAAACCGTGCGCTTCATGGAATATGAAGATGATCATGGCGATCATACCTACTCTGTAGAAAGATGGGAAGACGAGACCGAGTACAGCGAGGGGCATAACGTCAGCGAAACAGAGATCCAGCTGCTCGATGAGCCGCCGTTCGAATACCGGTCGTTTAGTCACTTTTCGTCTGGCAGTGATTCGTCAGAAGGTATTTCGTTTGGCAGCATTATCGGCTACATTATTGCCGGTATCGTCTTTATTTTTGTCCCGCTCACGTCCTGTCTGACTGGCTCATGTATGGATTCATGCAAAACGTGTTCGTCTTCAGATCCCAACTATACGCAGTGCCAGGCAGAGTATAACGAATGTGTCAGAGCCCGCAGTATCCGTCAGGCGAGCCGCAGATCGCGGTCTTCATCCGGCGGCAGTACGCATCATGGTAAATAACCACGTATAATATTTATTTATAAATATTATCGTTCCTCCCTTCTTCAAATCACTTTCTTCCAGGAGACATTATGGATTTCATGAACTATTTGACCGATTTGGCAAACATCTCAATCTATGTTGTACTCGGTCTTGTCATTATGCTCTTCGGCAGTTTTGCAGTTGACCTCGTCATTCCATGCTCATTCCCCGAGGAAATTAAAAAGAAGAATCAGGCCGTCGGCTGGATTTCTGCCGGTGCCTATATCGCCACGGGATTCATCATTCGATCCGTCATCGCATCACCAGCTGTCGCCAATGCCACGGATCAAGTCATTAATCTGTATGGCCTCGTCTCAAGCACCATCTATTCGCTCATCGGCATCGCTTTTCTCGTTCTTGGATACATCGTCGTCAAGCTCTTCAACCGCAAATACGATCTCAACAAAGAAATCGGAGAAGGCAACGCTGCCGCAGGCATCATGGTCTTTGGCATATTCGTTGGACTTTCGATGATCGTTAGCGGTGCGATTGCATGACCACTCAGGAGAGTGCCGGGCAGCCTGTGGAGAAATCTCCATTCAGGCTGCTCATGTTTACAACACTCCTCATATCGGGGTGTTCCATCGTCTATGAACTCATTATAAGCGCCGTTAGCTCCTATCTTGTCGGCGACAGTACCCTGCAGTACTCGACGACCATCGGCGTTTATATGTTTGCGATGGGAATCGGTTCATATCTGTCGAGATTTTTCAAAAAGAATCTCTTCGACTGGTTTATTGCCATTGAGATCGGCGTCGGCATCTTCGGCGGCGCATGCGCGCTGCTGCTGTTCCTCGCAAATTTATATATCGTTGCATACGCCGTCGTCATGTATGTCGAAATCATCATCATCGGCGTTTTCGTCGGCGCAGAAATTCCCGTCCTCACGCGTATTATCAAAGATAGCGGACAAAACCTCCGCATGACGCTGTCTTCTATCTTCAGCTTTGATTACCTTGGCGGACTCGCCGGATCAATCGCATTCCCGCTTTTGCTCCTGCCTCATCTCGGGTATTTCGCCACTTCATTCCTTATGGGAACATGCAATACTATTGCAGCCATCCTCATTCTTATCAAATATAAGGATAACATCAAATACCATAAGGTTTTCAGTGCCATTGCGATTGGCATGATGGCGATCATGTTATCCGGCCTGCTATTTTCCGAAAATATCGGCAGCTTTATCGAAGGCGGTCTCTATCGCGATACGATCATCCTGTCGGAACAGTCCGAATATCAAAAAATTGTTGTCACGAAACACAACAGTGATGTGCGGTTATATATTGACGGAAACATACAATTTTCCTCCCGGGATGAATACAGATACCACGAAGCGCTTGTGCATATTCCCATGACGTACATCGAATCACCGCGCGATATACTCATCCTTGGCGGCGGTGATGGCATGGCTGCGCGTGAACTGCTCAAATACCCCGATACCGATATCACCCTCGTTGACCTCGATCCCGTCATCACAGAACTCAGCCGCACCAATCGTATCATACAGGAACTTAACCACAATTCTCTTGATAACAGCCGCGTTCATGTGATCAATGCAGATGCCTATAAATATCTGGAATCTGTGAACAAACAATTTGACCTGATCATCGTTGATCTGCCCGATCCAAACAATACAGCACTCAACAAGCTGTATACAAATGTTTTCTATAGACTGTGCGGCCGCGCGCTGCGGAATGGCGGCGTTCTCAACATTCAATCGACCTCGCCATATTATGCAAAGCGCTCATTCTGGTGCATTAACAAAACGCTGAAAAGTGAGGGCTTTAACGTTCGTCCATATCACCTGCAGGTGCCTGCTTTCGGTGACTGGGGATTTAACATGGCGATTAAAGGTGAATTCCCCAAAAGCCGCTCACTGTCTGTAGAAACTCGCTATCTGACCGACGAAATCATCCCCGCGCTCTATGTTTTTGCAAAAGATGAAATCGCCACAGATGTAGAAATCAACAGCATGTCGAAACCGCTGCTGATTACATATTATAACGAGGCGGTTCGTAACTGGGAATAAACAGGCATGTGCAACGAATCGCACCGTTCTCCCAGCGGCACATCAACCGGCGAAAGACGTTTCATGAGCCGCAATACACATGCAACGATTTCCTCACATCGTTTATATTTAAGAACTCGGCCTATGCCTGCGGCATACGGCCTGTGCGCTCGCTTTGGCGCGACCAGTACAGACGCGCGGACCGTGCGTCTCTACCGGTCGCGCCTACAGCTCGCTGGCTACTGGCTATTGGCGCATTTTTTGTAGGCACGTGTCGCGACACGTGCCTACAAAAAAACGCGCCAATACGCCCACGCCTACCATTCACTCGGTAAACCCAGTGTATCCAATGCCAACTTCCACCAGCCAGCATTCTGATTATTCTTCATCTTATCCCAGTTTTCTTTGCTTAAACCAGAGTCTTTGAACATATCTGTATAGTATTTCACATTATTTACATCCCAGTTTTCAAGGTTTTGGTCAAAGTTTTGAGCAGAGTTAAACATATTAGGCATATCCGAAACTTTCGAAGTGTTCCAGTTGCTAATGTCTTGGTTAAACATACTTGCATGAGAGAACATTAAGCCCATACTTACAACTTTGGACGTATCCCACCTGCCTATGTTCTGATCGAATTTTGCTGCATTCTGAAACATATGATTCATACTACCAACCCAGGAAGTGTTCCAGCTACCTATATCCTGGTTAAAACAATCCGCACCGTCAAACATACCGGCCATAGTTTCTACTTTGGAGGTATCCCATGCGCCGATATCCCGATTAAATTTTTCTGCATTCTGGAACATATCTTCCATGTTTTCAACATTGGAAGTGTTCCAGCTGCCTATATCCTGATTAAAGGATTTAGTCTCACTAAACATCTCAATCACACTTGTAACATTTGTTGTATCCCATATAAGGGCATGAGAAAAATCATCCTCAGATTCAGCGCCATTATTAAACAAACTATTACCCAGAAATACAGCTCTCATGTCTGTAACTGCCGCCGTATCCCAGTTGCTGATATCCTGATTGAAACTATTGGCATAAGCAAAATCGTACTTCATACTATCACCAAGAACAGGAATGTCGATAGAGGATACACGAGTTAATTTGTCGGCGATTCCAAAAGCATGACTTCCGAGTTCCACATCGCCAAAACTGATGATCTCTGACAGATAGTATTTGCTGGGTTCAGATATAAATTCACCATGATTATAATTAACACTGCCACAAATACCATAACACCAAGTATCATTACAAGAAGCAAGAGCTGAACATTGCCATCTAGGTATAGTCCCTGTCACTCTGATATGATATTCACCTGCTGTCGCATAGGTATGGCCTCTATAAAACCAAGAGGTATCTGATCCTTCCAGATCCCAATCGGTAAAGGTTTCCGGATCGCTGCCGTCTCCCCAGTCGATAGTGTAGTTACACGGATCGCTGCTCCATCCTCCCGGAAATCTCAGTCTGGTATTATCCGCCGTAACAACCCATACGGATTCAAAAACTTTTGGCGCACAACGGCCATCCGATCGACAGCCATAACCTTCGACGCATTGGTCATCACTTGTGCATTTGGTCGAGCATTTGTAACCAATAAAGCTGTCACAGAAGCCATCGCCTTCATCCGCAGTTGTATCGCAATCGGCATATTTGCTGCATGATTGGCCTTTTTTAGGTCCATCTTCAAAACTATCCAACATATAATTATAATTGGTATCATTCTTGTTTTTGCATTCAGTGGCGCTGCCGCCTGTATAACCTGCCATACATTCGCATTTGGCCACACCGCCATCCATTTTGCAAGTACCGCGGTTATTGCAGGTAATTCCTTCACAGGAATACACTGGATCCGCATCTTTTTCACAGTCCATACTACTGTTTTCACCGATGTGATAGCCACTTTCACAAGCACAGATGGCCTCACCGTTTGTATCCGTGCTGCATGTTCCATGACCGCTGCAATCCACATTCGTACAAACATCGATACAACTCGCTGGATTTTGGGGATCATTCTGATAGCCTTTGTTACACTTGCAAACGGCTTCGCCTTCAACATCCTCGCAAGTCCCCTGGCCACCACAGGTCACGCCTTTGCATACCGTCAAGATACAGCTTTGGGCATTCTCCGAATCTGTTTCATAACCCGCATCACACTGGCAAACAGCTTCACCCGCATTATCCTTGCATGTGCCGTGGCCACCACAGGTCACGCCTTCACAAACATCCGGTATTATAATACAGCGTTGCTTATCCGCTGCATCCGTTTGATATCCCGTTTCACAATCACAAACAGCTTCACCCGCATTATCCTTGCATGTGCCGTGGCCATCGCAGGTCACCCCTTCACAAACATCCGGTATTATAATACAGCGTTGCTTATCCGCTGCATCCGTTTGATATCCCGTTTCACAATCACAAACGGCTTCGCCCGCATTAGCCTTGCATGTGCCGTGGCCATCGCAGGTCACACCTTCACAAATATCTATACAATGCTTTTTATCATTTGAATTGACACGATATCCCGCATCACACTGGCAAACGGCTTCCCCCGCATTGTTTTGGCAAGTGCCGTGGCCGTCGCAGGTTACGCCTTTGCAGATTTCCGGTATTTCTGCGTCAATCACGCAGCTTTTCTTATTATCCGGATTGATATGATATCCCGTTTCACAATCACAAACAGCTACGCCCGCGCGATTCTTGCATGTGCCGTGATCGTCACAGGTAATCCCTTCACAAACAGAAGGTATATTATTGTACAAAACACGTTCATTACATGCCGATAGCATCGAAACTGCCGCGATCGATAATGCGAACGGTGCGATTCTCCACCAATGGCGCGGGTTATGTTGATTCCGGTCATTTATGGAAAATGTTTTCCTGGCACACACACACCTGCGTGCGTGCATATTTTTCTCGTTGTTCATGATTTTCTCCTTGTTGTATTTGGATTGTTATTTAGAGGTGTGCGTTTGCATGCATCAGCAGCATGTTACGTGTACCAGAGACACGCCTATCGCATGCGTTACGTCGTGGCGTATCATCCCCATCGCTGGGACACAGATTCTGTCCGCAATATAGCGTCCAAATGCACAAATTGCGAGAATAATTGGCGGTATTTGGAGAGACGCACGGCTCGCGCGTCTCGATCAGATACCGCCAATTGTAGGCTATTATGCATTTTGTAAAAACGCAATATATCCTTTGCGCGCTTCGTATATATCAGCCTTGCTGATGATTTCCCAGGGCGCGTGCATATTGAGAACCGCCACACCGGCATCGATCACCTGCATATTATAGTTGCCCAAAATATAGGCGATCGTACCACCGCCGCCAGCATCGACCTTGCCGAGTTCTGCAGTCTGGAAGAAAACGCCGGCATCATCCATGATTCTGCGCACCTCGGCCACAAATTCGGCGTCCGCATCGTTGGAACCGGATTTGCCGCGAGCCCCCGTGTATTTGTTGAACACGAGACCATGCCCAAAGAAAGCAGAGTTCTGTTTTTCCATCACCGACGGATAATTCGGGTCAAATGCTGCGCTCACATCAGACGACAATGCTTTGGAATTCTCCAGCGCCCGCCGCAGTTTGCGCGATGATTCCCCGCCGCATGCGTCGATGATTTCTGCGGTTGCGTTTTCAAAAAATCGCGATTGCATGCCCGTCGCTCCGATGCTCCCGACTTCTTCCTTGTCGGTGAGCAAACACACGCTCGTTCTGCGCGGAACTTCGATCTCCAGCATCGCCGCAAACGACGGATATGCGCAGGAACGGTCGTCGTGACCATAGCCCATTATCATGCTTCGATCGAGCCCGTAATCACGTGCAGCGCCAGCCGGAACGACCTCAATTTCGGCCGAAAGGAAATCTTCTTCATCGATTGCATATTTTTCGCGCAATAACGCAAGAGCATTGGCTTTTACGGCATCTTTCGTTTCTTTCTTTTCGCCTTTCTCATCGACTTCGTCTGCGATGGGACGATTACCGATCAGGACATTCAGCGCCTCGCCCTCAATCACCTTGGCCGCCGTCTTTTCGAGCTGGTCCTTCGACAGATGAATCAACAAATCGCTCACGCCAAACACCGGATCATCCGGATCCTCGCCAATACACACATCGACGCGCGTGCCGTCCTTGCGCACGATCACGCCATGCAGCGCCAGCGGCAGCGTCACCCATTGATATTTCTTAATGCCGCCATAATAGTGCGTGTCAAGCATCGCCATCTCGGCATCTTCATACAGCGGGTCCTGCTTGAGATCGAGACGCGGCGAATCGATATGCGCCCCAAGAATGTTCATCCCGCGCTCAATCGGCTCCGTGCCGATAATATACATGGCGAGGCATTTGCCGCGATTATCAGCGAAAACGCGGTCTCCCGGACGCAACACAGCCCCCTGCGCAACGATATCCCGCAAATCGCGAAAACCAGCCTTCACTGCCTGCGCCTTAAAGAACGATACGCATTCGCGCTCCGTCTTGCAACGTGACAAAAAGTCCCGGTAATCTGCCGCAAACGCCATCACGGCATCGATTTCAGTTTTCTGATATTTTTTCCATGCAAACGGTCGTTCCATAAATCTCTCCTTTTTTTTAGCGAAAAACGAGCTGCATCGCGAGCAAGCATGATAATGCTGTTTCATTTGGTGTCAATGAATATTGCAGAGACGCTCCCACGGGAACGTCTCTGCGCTCGCCTAACGACGTGCGATTGCACGTCGCTACGGCTCGCAAACGCCGCTATCCCGCTGGGATACGCGGCGTTTTCTTTTCTTGACTCAACACCCCAACATGCGCAATAAACCATAAAGGTTACGATAGCGCAGTCGCCACCAATGAATTGAATGTGCGCACCATGATACCAGGAGAACCAATTTATGAAAACATTACAAATCGCAATTGCTTTAATGATTTCACTTGCGCTTTTGGGCTGCAGCCAAAAAGCGCAGCAACAGGCTGAATCGTCATCATCAGAAAACACCGTCAAAACCGAAGCAATAGCGAATGCAGCGGTGAACAATGCGCCTGAAGCACAGCCTTCGGCGGATGCATCTGATAAAACACAGAAAACCGATGAGTCTGCGAAAGAACCAAATTGTGCCAAAGTCCCAGACACCGCATCTATAGAAAAGATCAAATCATCGTGGGGATATATACAAAAAACGACATGGGACATGGGAAAAATCTTAACGGTTTATGATGAAATACCCGTTTTTACAGAACCGTCAGATGCCAATAAACGTATTAATGCAGCACTTGCCAGGGAACATGATGAATTTGCAAAAGGAATCGGCGACGCATGGGAGTTGAGCTGCGGTTTTAACCCTGACGAGGAAGATCATCATGATTACAAGCTCGAAGCAACAGTTGATGAATCCGACAAATTGATTACGGTTAACTTCGTCAGAATCTGGTATATGGGCGGACGCACAGAATTTGATGAGTATTCTTTAAAGTTTCGCAAAGATACAGGCGAATCGCAGAACTCTTTAAAAAATTTCTACAGCATGTCTGACGATGCGCTCAAATCAATGATAAAGAAATCATTTAAGCAGCATCTGAATGAAATATGGGAAAGCACAAGTGGTGATGCTGATGATAATGACAGAAAAATAGAAGTCATCATCAAGCCCGAAGACCAAAAACGCTCATCGTGGAAGGATTATGACGATGAGCAGAGCGATGCGCCAAGTATTGACTGGAAAAGATTCAATGATATGCCGATTGAAGATTTTGATATCTATTTCAAGGTTAAAGAAGATGGCAGTGTTTATATCCACCTTAATGAAGGCAAATTGACAGACATTGTCAAGGATGCTGACGATGGATCATTTTTCGCCTATGATTCAATAGATTTTAAGCTCCTGGAGAAATCGGATTTGTATAATAATGGCAAGTAATCATATAAAGCCGCCCGCGTATTTGCCGGTAGAGACGTGTCGCGACACGTCTCTGCAACGGCAAATAGCGGGCGGCATAAGGCCGTATCGCCGGCAGAGACGCGCGGATCGCGCGTCGCGCTGGCGATAGGCCGAAACGCGAGCCGTATGGGCGGCAGCCCACAGGCGAGCAAATATAAAGAACAATACAGAGGCACGGTATATTGAAATCATGTCTGAAAAACTCAGTGATACAGCAAAAGTTGTCTCGAAAGTGACGTGGGTTGGCGTCGCCGTCAATTTATTTCTTTCGGGCATCAAACTGGTGTTTGGGCTGCTGTTCAGCAGTGCCACACTTATCGCAGACGGCGTACACAGCCTGTCCGATTTGATTTCAGATGCAGCGATTCTGATTGGCGTGCGATTTTGGAGCGCGGCGCCCGATACCAACCATCCCTATGGACACGGCCGCATCGAAACGCTTGTGACGACGCTGATTGCGGTGCTGATTGGTGTTGTTTCGTTTTTTATCGCCAAAAACGCCATCGATTTGTTCAGCCATCCCCAGGAGGCGCCCGGTTTTCCGGCCGCCATTGCTGCGGCGATTTCTATTGTAGCCAAAGAACTATTATTTCAGTGGACAGCCAAAAAAGCCAAAAAAGTATCTTCATCGGCGCTTTATGCCAATGCCTGGCACCACCGAAGCGACGCGCTGTCTTCGATTCCCGCATTTCTGGCCATACTTTTCGCATTTCTATATCCAAACCTGCCATTTATAGATGCTATTGGTGCAATTATTGTTGCGGCCATGTTGTTTGTAATGTCGCTTAAACTGTTGATTCCTGCGTTATTGCAGCTTTCGGACGCCGGTGCCACCAAAGATATGTATGCCAAGATCCATCAAATTGCCGAGTCAATTCCTGGCGTATATGATGCCCATGCCATTCGTTCGCGTCAGATTGGGCAGGGGTATTTTATCGATTTGCACATTGAAGTCGACCCGACGATGAACGTTCTCGACGCCCACGAAATCAGCGAACGCGTCGAACAGGAAATCATCAAGGATTCACCCAATGTAATGGATGTCGTCGTACACATCGAACCCTATATGAAACAGGGAAATGCAGCGACGGTGTAAATAGTTTTGTTTAGCAACAGGTTTATTTCGCCTGCAAAAATCCGTAACGGTACAATTGAACAGCCATATCATTCCCCGTTTGATCTCCCTGGTCTCCGGTGCTATTATTTCGCGCGAGATGCGCATTTTCTGCGACTTCTCAATGCGATAGATAATTTTCATGCACCATGTGGAAGAATTTTCCGCACTGCGCAACACTACCGAAAGGAGACTCCAGTGAATACACCCCATCGATTTGCCCTGGTATTGACGGCTATATCTATGTTGAACGTCGCATGCGGAGACGACGAAAACAAGAATGACAAAGTAGAACAGGAAAAACCCGCCGTCACTGTCGAGAATACGGCTGATCTATGCAGCGACAATCTGGATAATGACAAAAACGGATATGTCGATTGTGCGGATCCCGGCTGCGTCGCTTTCGCCTTCTGCAAGCAGGCCGAAGAAGGCAAAGAGAACACCCTTGCAGCCTGCATGGACAAACAGGACAACGACAACGACGGGAAAACCGACTGCGACGACGAGGAATGCAAAGCATTCGCGATCTGCGTCGAAAGCGAGGAAGAAAACACACTCGCCAAATGTCAGGACGGCAAGGACAACGACAAGGACGGCCAGATCGATTGCGATGATCCCGAATGCAAGGCGTTCAGCGCCTGCGGGAGCAACAATAATCAAGAAGAGAAAAAGACCGAAAACGACATCGTCACCTGCTATGACGGTGAAGATAACGACGGCGACGGAAAAACCGATTGCTGTGACGAAGGATGCAAAGTCTTTGCGTTCTGTACGAATGCCTGTGCCGATGACAAGCCGGGCCCCAACCCGGAAGACCCGACAGAAACGACGCTCGACGAATGCACCGACGGCGAAGATAACGACGGCGACGGAAAAGTCGACTGTCTCGACGCGGGATGCAAAGTCCACGAGATTTGTGCACCTCTTGTCGGCGTAAAAGAGAATACGCGCGAACTCTGCAGCGACGGCCTCGACAACGATTACAGCGGAGAAGCCGACTGTGCCGATCCCAGCTGCAAGCTTTTCTGCATCAACGGCGGCGCAACGGGCGAAAGCAGCGAATTATTGTGTGCCGACAGCATCGACAACGACGGCGATGGCAAAAAGGACTGCGAAGACCCCGAGTGCGCCGAATACGATTTCTGCCTGGAGGGCTATCCCAAGGACGACCCCACCAAAGACAAATGCCCCGACGATCCCTACAAGTTCAAGGACGAGCCGACAGGATGCGGCTGCGGCAAGACCTTGATCGGCGAAGACTGCTACACGAACATCACCACGATCGACGATCTCAAAGCCATCACAGGAAAAGGCAAATACATCATCAAGCGCGATCTTGATTTCGGGACGACCACGCAAAGGCTCACGATCACGGATTTCGGCGGCACGCTGGATGGCAACAACAAGCGCATTACGGGCGTCTTCAATATCAAGGGAACAGGCTGTTCCCTGTTCTCCGTGCCCGAAACGACTTCGGTCTTCAAAAACATCGACCTGGCCATCACGGTCAACTGCGACCACGTGACGGGGGAAGCCGCCGATGTATTGGCGGGCGGCCTGTTCGCCTCTTTCGGCGGCACGGCATCGAATATCACCGGCAGCTCCAAGATATTCGTCGAAGAAGAGTATAACTCGACGACGACATGCAGCGTTACCGGTGGTTCGAGTTCAACTTGCACTGCCAGTACAGAGTGTGCAAATTTGAACAAATCTGTCGGCGGTCTTTTTGGGCAGCTGAGAGAAACCGCCAAGGTATCGAATATCAACGTCATCGGAAACGTCTCTGCCCAATTCCGAAATAACAATGTCCGGGTTACGAACAAAGATTACACGATTCGGGTCGGCGGCGTCACCGGTTATGCACAAAAGGGCGCGACTCTCTCGAATGTCCATGCCAACGCCTTTGTGACGCTGCAAAGATACGGCATTACTTACGAGCCCGCTGGAATGTATACGTATGTTGGCGGAATCGTCGGTCAGTCGGAAATCGCCCTCGACGACGTACACAACGAAGGAACCATTCGATTTGATCCCAAAAGTAATTCATCTTCGACGAGTACATGCATCGGGGGCGTCGTGGGGCGCGCGATTGAGGTTACCAATTCCTCCTTCGACGGAAGAATCGTCGTGGAAAAGAGAATCGCCGATAACAAAACCTCGTATAGCAGTAATTATGACTATGGAACGAACATCGGCGGCATTGCCGGAAGACTCGTCAAAACCTCCACCAAGGGAATTGATCATTGCCAGGTGAATGCCTACCTGGAAGCCCCGAGTTTCAATAGCTTCATCGGCGGCATCGTCGGTTATCTGGATAGCCGAAACAACAATGTTTACGTGAGAAACAGCTCCGCCAATATCGACCTGGTTCTGAGAAAAGTGGATAACTCTGCCAGCAATTATGGTTTTTACGGGGGTATTGCAGGACTTACGCACCGAATGCACTCCAGCTATGAGCGAACCGGTTACATTATCAACAACTCCGCAAGAACGAATTACATTCAGGAAGAGGATCATTCCCCCTCCACGAGTAATTTCCATACCGGGATTGCAGGCATTTGCGCCACCGATGGCGCCGTGTCCACTGAGCATGGCGGCACCCTCGTGAACAACTTCATATCCGACAAAATGACCTGCCCCAACAGCACGTGTTACTATACGCCATTTGCCGCAGGCGGAAACCACGTCTATGAAACGTATTGGAACGGCGATCTCTTCGGTGCAGCCTCGGGCGCCATTTGGTACGAGGATGCGTCGGCCGAACCGTACACGTTCAACGCCGAAGGCATTCCCGTGACGCGCAACGGCAAAACCGTGCTCGGTCTTCTTCGCTACAACTCGGGCCACGACGGCGGCGTTCTTTCCACGAACATCCCCAACGACGGCACATATCTCGACTGGACGACCATCGTCGATGCCGACGGCCACGTCATTCCTGTTCCCGTGAATACAAACGTCACGGTGAATTGATTTTGTCTGGGGCTCTGCCCCAGCCTATAATGAGTTTTTGTTCACTCTTTTGGGCACCGATTTTGACTTCAAACTCTGCTTCAAACATCAGATTTAAGGTTTGAGTCATCAGTGCTTTAATCGGTTCGTCTGACACCATTGACTAAGAAAGTGCCTCAAACTGTTCTGGCGACAACGCAATCCATTGAATTACAAGGGATAATCTTTCTTTACTTGCTGACGTGTTCATGTTATGCTCCATTAAGCTCCGTTGACCGCTGATTCAGCAAGTCAATCAACGGTGCGGTTTTTAACAACTTTTAAAGATTCTGTATACTGAATTTTTAAACACTTTTATTTGCACTATCGCCGCGGCCCCTCATCCATAATAGTTTTTTGGCGCTTTCCTCATGGCATCTTGTAAGTCTCAAATCCCAAAACTCCAGGTTTTGCTCGTTATCCTGGTTGTCTGCATTCCGGGCGTGGCATCGGCGCAGTCTTTGGGCGTTGGGTTTGGGCTCGGACTGCCTTTTATGAAGTACATTACGGGAGAAACCGACCGCGAATACAGGGTTACACCTGAACCGGGGTATTATCCCGTCCTCAAGGATTATGAAAATGACTACGGCTCGCTTCATTTCCATGCCAGCCTGCTGCTCAATTTCGATCTCCCCTTTGATGTCGAGGCACGCTTCGATGCGGCCCGTCTGAGCTGGGATAAAACAAAGGTTACACACGTCTCGTGCAAACCCGTCGACATCGTTAATGGCTCTTTTAATGATGCCAGTGTTGAATATGTTGAACTGTCCAAAGTCGGTGAAGATTGTCTCAACCGCGACAGCTACAATGCTGAAAAAGATATTTCAAACCTCGAACTTTCGAGCTTATGGCTGCTGCATATTGCCGGCGGTGCCAGGTACAGTTTCTTTTCAAATGCCGACTGGAAAATTTATGCCGGTGCGCATCTGGGGCTGACCATTGCCACCATGGCTGACAAAGATACGTGGCTTGGCGGCAATATCGACGCCATTATCGGACTCATGTACAGATTGTCTGAACTGATATGGATCG
>JAEEGL017418487.1_pt1 | contig 50513 bp, 42 predicted proteins | sample 9134231 | NCBI WGS metagenome assembly JAEEGL01 (sample SAMN16246548, study PRJNA631951) | gut metagenome | biome: gut microbiome; feature: rumen; material: fiber-attached | host: Bos | place: Iran: Karaj | collected 2018-10 | reverse complement strand
TGAAGCCTTCAACCCATTGCTGATAACGCATCTGTCTTTTTAAGGCAGCTGAATTTTTCATATGAGTATCCTCCTGTATGTTCGGGTTTTATGACTTGTATGAGAACTATGTCCATAGTTTCCATACAAACCATAGTTGTTATACAGAATTATCTCAAATCCGAACAAATGGAACGAGGTACTCATGATTTACCGTTTACAATAATCTTATTGAAAGCTATATCTACTCATATCAGCAGAATCTAGCCTGCATATATTAATCCTTCAAACAACTCGTCTTCTTCTATACCGTTAACAACAGGAGTATACCCATCTCTATTGTACCAGAAGTTTCCATCTTCACTCTTCTTAAGGTCATATTCAATATGGCCAAGGAATTCTCCATCTTCAGTCATAAAGCTCATATAATTGCCTTTTGTTTTGAAGCCTTCACTTGGATCTGTAGGATCGTTAGCTTCGTATGGACAAACCTTCTGACCTGCCTCAAGGGTCTTGGTTGCATTACCATTATCATCATAGAATGTTAATGACTGCTTTAATACAAGAGCTTTGACATCTCGATCTTCATTGCCAGCACTATATACCTTATAATACTTATCTGCTGGTGCTAAACCGTCTTTACCATAATTGAAAGCTTTGTCTATGCTATGAGTTCCAAAGACATCTAACTTTCCAGATATAGTAATAGTGTTTGCATCTATCTGAGGCGCAAAATCACCATCATTCCAGTTGCCACTAAGTTCTCTATTTTCTAATTCATCAATCTTTACAAATGAACCAGCTTCATTGTTCCATCCGTACAATTTGATATTACCTGGCCAAGAATCACCCTTAGTGTCAATTAAAATATAATCGCCATCTGACTTGTGAACATAAAAGACTAGCCCTTCATTTTCACCATCTTCGTCTGTGATAGGAAGCGATTTATCGTTATATTGTAAATTTAGCTCTGAATCTCCATCTTCTAACTCGTTAATACTTGTCTGTAAATTGTCCATTGTGCCGTCTTTACCAAGATCTACACTTTGCAATTCATCCTGTTTTACCTCAGTAAAGTAGAATTCTGTATCTTCAGATGCAACCTCTGTAGCAGTTTCTGAAGTTGTGTCTTGCACGTTGTTATCAGGTGTTGTAACTTCATCCTCGGTTACTGCCTGCTGATTGTCTGCCTGTGTATTTGCATCAGAATTTCCACATGCAGCAAGCATCATTGCACTGCAAGAAGCAGCGAGTAACATTGTTAAAGTTTTTTTCTTCATTGTGTACCTCCAATTCTAGCTAGTTACATATATATATCAATAAAATGAGTATGTTTTTTTCCATTTTAAAGAAAATTTTTTTATAAAAATGGCGATGCATTACTCTACAGCCTTCAGCGACTCCGTCATACTAATGGAATCGAGCTTGCCTCCCATAAACAGGTTCACCGCAAAAGTAAATACGATTGTCAACACAAAGGACATAACATAACTAAGCGGTGTCACCCGCACATCAAATGTAATCAAATCGACAACTATTTCGCTCATTACATAAGCGTGCAAGAATTTACCCAACACAAGCCCAATAGAAGCTCCCATTATAGACAAGATGACGTTTTCCCTAAAAACATAGGATCGAGTTTCTTCTTTATAAAAACCTAGAACCTTTACCGTTGCAATCTCTCTGACTCTCTCAGATATGTTGATGTTGGTCAGGTTGTAAACCACAACAAAAGCCAATGCCATAGCGCTTCCAATCACAAGATAGACGATGATGTTTAAGCTATCCATCATACTGTCAATTCTATCTAGCAAATCCACTGTAGGTGCAACGACTGCTATCGCTTTGTCATTCATCAGTTTGGCACTGATTTCGTGCACATCCTCATCTTCATTCACATTCAAAAATATATTCTTCTTGTCAGGGAGCTGGCCAATCTGACTCTCATAAGAGGATTCTTTCATGTATATATAATTATATATAAAGTTTTCATTTATTGCGGCCACCTTAAGCTTTGTGGGGCTCACCTCATCCGAGGATATTGTAACTGTGTCACCAAGCTTTATATTAAATCGCTGGCATAAGCCCTTATTTATGATTATTTCATCATCCTTTAAATCCTTAAACTCAATAGGCACATCTCTATCATTATGAAAATCATAAAATTCATCAATATTTGAATCATCCGCATATACGTTAAGATAAATATTCTTTGTGTTTTTGCCATGCTTTAAGTCCACGGATGTATGATAGAACAAAATATAATCATCCTTAGTATAATCAAGGTCTTCCAACACATCAACTTTGTCATTAGCACCATTTTTCAAGGTGATATCTAAATCGTACTTTGAAACATTAGAAAACTGATTTTCGGCTATATCTGCAATTGAATCATATATTCCAAAGCCAGCCACAAGCAGCGCTGTGCATCCGCCGATGCCAAGAACCATCATAAACAAACGTCCCTTGTATCTAAAGATGTTTCTAAGGCTAACCTTTTTCAAAAACTTCAATCTATCCCAAATAAAGGTAATATACTCGAAAAAGATGCGTTTACCAGCCTTTGGTGCCTTTGGACGCATGAGTGATGCAGCCATCTCAGCCATTTCATATCTGCAGGAGAAAAATGTAACACCGATAGAGCATACAAAAGCAACTCCAAAACTGATTGCAAGCATTGGTTCGCTAAAGTAATAAGAAAGCTCATTAGTGTTGTACATCATCTTATATGCGTACCAAATTGCCTTCGGAAATACGATAGTTCCTAACATGAATCCCATTGACGTTCCAATAAACGCAGCCGAGCCTGAATAGAACATAAACTTGCCCATTATACTAAAGCTGCTATAGCCCAACGCCTTCAACACACCTATTTGCGTTCGCTGATCCTCTACCATTCGATTCATGGTCGTCATGCATACAAGAGCTGCAACTAAGAAGAAAAATACCGGAAATACGTTTGCAATAGATCCAACAATTGTAGAATCACTTTCAAAGCACACATATCCTACATTACTATCACGCTTAAGTAGATATGTAGATGGAGCTTCTATATCATCAATCTCTGCTTGAGCATCTTTGATTTCTTCTTCAGCATCTGCCATCTTAGAATCAAACTCATCTTTTCCCTCTTTATATTTTTTTAGACCAGATTTGTACTCTTTCATTCCCTTGTCATATTCAGACTTTGCATTGGTAAGCCCATAGAATAGTTGAAGGGCCTCTAAAGATTCACCTTGTCCCATCTGAACAAGATAGTCATACTGAGTTTGATATTCATCTATACTTTGCTTTGCTTTATCCAAATCTGTTTTTGCTTTGTCGAGCTTCGCCTTTGAATCAGCAAGCTCTTTTTCGCCATCTGCGCGAGATGATTCAAGCTCTTCCTTGGCATCATCCAGCTCCTTAGTGGCGTCTCCAACAATTCGATCATATCTGTTGTCAGCAGCCTTATTCAAAGCATTCTTTACAGCATCCTCCGAGTTAGAAATTGCGTCATCATATTCGTCTGAATACAAATCATAATCAGAATCCAGTTTGACATAACAATCTGTGTATACGTCAGAATCAAATCCGTCTTTACGAATATATACAAATCCATCTAGTACACCGCTACCAAGAGTCGTAGTGCCACGTTCATATTGGATATACAAAGGTGATTTTACAAGCCCAACCACTTTGTAGCTTTTGTGCTTAAAATGCTCAACATCATCTTTCGAGTTAGTCGATGAAAGCACTATAGACTTACCGATAACAGATTCATCGAACACGTAAGAATCTACAAGACATTCGTCGTCAGAGCTAATATCATTGCCCTGCACAAGCACATATGTATTAATCTTTTCTGGCTTGCTGATAAACTTAACAGCCTCACTAGTGTTTTCAAAGTCAACTAGCGCATCAAAGGATATAGATGGTTCTATGGCTCTAGCATCGATTTTTTGCCGCAGAAAATCTACATCAGAATCCTCGAATCCAAGGGAAGAAATCAGATGATAGTCATAGAATTGATTTTCGGTCAGATATTTATGCATGGCAATCCTCATTGCCGGATCGGTGACCTTCAAACCAGCAAAAAAGCCCACACCTAGCCCAATAATCAAAAGTAAGGCTAGGTATCGGCCAAAAGTATCTTTTATTTCTCTAAATGTTGAAATCCACAGTTTACTCATAAAAATTACCACTCAATACTATCTACATCCATTGGATTGCTGTTAAGATGCATATCCACCACGGTGCCGGATTTTACGGTTATGACGCGATCCGCCATGGCAGTCAATGCGTGATTATGAGTAATTACAACTACTGTTTTCTTGTTGTTTCGGCAGGTTTCCTGCAGAAGCTTTAGGACTTGTCTGCCAGTCTCGTCATCCAAAGCACCAGTAGGCTCGTCGCACAACAACAGCTTTGGATTTTTGGCAAGTGCTCTTGCAATAGCTACGCGCTGTTGCTCTCCACCAGATAGCTGAGCAGGGAAATTGCTCATTCTATCCTGCAGGCCAACTTCTTTAAGAATTTCGTCGGCTGGAATTGGATCATTGCATATCTGCGCCGCCAACTCAACATTTTCCTTGGCGGTTAAATTTCCAACGAGATTATAGAACTGAAACACAAATCCCACGTCATATCTGCGATAGCTAGTCAAATCTCTAGGCGATAGTCCTGAAATATCTCTATCTGCAAGATATACCGCCCCTTTACTGAGGGTGTCCATGCCACCTAATATATTTAAAATCGTAGTTTTACCCGCACCAGACGAACCGACGATGATGCAAAACTCGCCTTCCTCTATCTCAAAATTCACATCTCTGAGAGCTTCTATCTGAACCTCTCCAGTCTTGTACGTTTTTCCAACGTTTTTAAACTCTACAAATGCCATAGAACTACCTCACTAATTAACCTGCGAGACTATCTTTATAATAGCACGGGTGAAGGAGATTGTCTGTAGTTTTATAAGATAATACAACAACTATTACTATTAATTTTCTTAGGACAATTAATTTTCTCACGATTATTCATGTTATCCGAATTGGGATATTTATTGCCATTCATTCTTAATGCATTACAGCTTAATTCGACTCTATAAACATTTTTTTTATTTATCTCGTCCATAAATTTATTAATAAATTTTGTATCAAATCCTTCTAACCAAAAATCATTGCACCTAGCGTATTTATCTTTTATATAATCATCAGATCCTAGATTTGGCATAACAGCAGGTTCAACCCTATCTATTGGCTTATTATAATCATCTCTTAATATTAAATCATTTATATTTTCATATTTTTGGAAAAAGTAATCATGTCGATTTTCAAATTTTATTTTCATTCCATCCCATTTTGAATATTTTGAGTAATTTCTTTTACATATTATATCCTCGAGGACTTTAATTTCCTCTGCATATTCACTTGATGTATATATTATATCAGTAAAAAAATCATCAATATTTGTTTCAACGCTATCCTTATTATAGTAATTTTTAACAAAATACGTAATATCTATCATAGCATCATCACAACCTTCTATTTTATAATCCAAAATAGAATCAAAGTTATTTTGTAATGACTTATCTTGTTTCAACTGTTCTTTTAAATATAAATATTTGTTTTTTTCACTCTGAATAATCTGATAACATCGCTTAAGCAAGAATTCTTCATGATGACTAACAGGATACTTCTCATTCACCAAATTATTATATTTTGGCTTATAATAATCTAAAAAGGTCCTATTCCAATTCTCTAATTCTGAATGCATATCATCTTCTTTAATCAAATCTTTTAATAATACAACATCTGATTTATTTGCATTTAAGATATCTTTAATAAGTCTTGCATTATCAAAAATTTTACAAATAGAATAGTTGTTTATGCAATATATTTTTTGTTTTAATAATTCTATTCCTTCTCTTTGATATAATACGACTTGCAAATCATAGCTTTTTTCATATAAAGTTTTCCATTGTTTATACATATCATGAACAAGTGTTATCAATTCTTTTTTATCCGTCATCTCTTTTAAGGCTTCATGAATGTATTTAAATCCTTCACTTTCTGCATTATTTTTTATTATTTCTTCATACTTATTTGTATTATTATCATCATTGCTTCTGTCAAAGCCAAAAAATTTTATCCAATCTTCAATTTTGTCATTTTTATCTAATACAGGCATTTTTTCCTCTCCTTTGATTCAGATATATTTATTAACCTCTATTATCTATTCAAAAAAAAAATATATTTTTTTCCATTTTCCTCCATAAAATTAAAATTATTTTCCCAATGGTTTTCCAACAAAAAATTTGATATTGTAATTATTGTTACTATTAATGCCGTACTCGAAAGGAACACAATGTTCAAAAAAATACTATTTCCCGCACTGATTACAACTCTTCTATTTTCTTTTGCTGGCTGTGCCTCAAAAGAAAAGGAATCAAGTGCTAAAGAAACAACTATCGAATCTAAAGATACCGAAAAACAAAAGGTCAAAAAACAAGCCATAAACTCTTATACCGATGAGAACCTACTATATAACGATTTATACTACCAAAATATCGACATATATTTACTTAACAAAAGCGGTGACAAAGGCAAATGCATAAACGAAGATATATATGCTACTTTAGAGGCAAATAATATTAATATGGACGATAAGTATTTTGCAAATTGTCACTACTGGGATGGAATATTCTATACATATATATATTCAAAGGAAGGCGATGAAAACAAAGGCTTTTATGCTCTCGATTTGAAAAACAAAAAAATCAAAAAATTACTTGATGAGATAAATGTATTGAGTGATTCCATAGATTATTACAATGACAAACTATATATTGAACAATATGATGATTCAGAGTACAAAGAATACGTATATACAATATCCGATGATTTTACTTTCAAACAAGAGGAATCCGAGAATAAAGATATTCTAGATGCCTTAAGTCATTATTCTATAGCCGCTTCTCCCGAATGTGCCACCAATAGATTGCCTGTATTTTGCATATCTAGAGCATTGGATAATGCTGGCTACGTAATAGCTGAAGATACATTTAACGAAAAATATGTAAAAGTATTTTCAGATGGAACAACAGAACCTATAGATTTACTTTCAGACAAATTTGGATCAGTAATATACTATGACAAAAACAGGATTCTCTTTAGGGGAAGAAATGCAGATGCCCGTAGTGACGAAGATTTTTCAATCTACAAAATACAGGACAATAAAATCGAAACACTTCCTGATTTAACTGGCATCGAGGGCATAGAATTCGCTGATAACAAAATGTATTATTCAAAAGATTACACTATTTACGAATTTAATTTATCCTCAGAAAAGACAAAGAAAGTTTTTGCCTTTGCAGAAGAAACCGGTGGTACTATTTTCCAATCCAGAAAGGGTCATTTGTACGCGCAACACATTGACAATGGTGATATTAAATGGTGTAGGCTAGATGGGTACGCGGGTGATATTGATTTTACGGATATTGGTTATTCCATTGGAACTGTCAACATCTTAAAATATGGCTCGCAAATCGAGAAATCCAAAGAAGTCAAATGTCCAAGTTGCGGTGCTACTCTTGAAAAAATGAGATATACATATTTTCAGTTAAAGGAGGAGTATTCTAAGTATGCTTCTAAAATCAATAAAGCATTAAGGGATAAAGTCGCACCATTTTTTGCAAATGAATATGAGAACGATGATACCTGTGACAGACACCAAGGCCCTGATTATTTTGTTGTTATAGATGCTTGTCATGTCGTCTCTGTAAACATATATAATTCTCAATTTTTAATTGTTTTAATGGGGAATGATTGGGAAGGTGGCGGACCACATGGTTCCTATCAATCATACGAATATCTCTTTGATTTAAATACTGGAGAAGAGCTTTCACTAAAGAATTTTTATAAGGGAACAGAAAAAGAATTTAAAAAAATGGTTGCTGAAAAAGTCAAAGAAGATTTTAAAGAAAACAGCGAACCTTACTTTGCAACTAACGTCGATGATGCATACAAAAGCGCATATGCTTTAGCCTCAATTGAAGACACTTTAGAAACTGATGTAAGTTTCGAAGAAGATTGTATTTTATACTCTTTTGAGCGCTACGCGTTAAGTAGTTACGCCGATGGCCCAATTTCAGTTAAAATTTCTTACAAAGAATTAAACGGCAATGACAAAATAACAAGGATAAGATAAAAAACGAGGGATTGCTTTTGCAATCCCTTCATAATCCACTATTAACTATTTATTTATAATCGTGGCTAGCGATTTCATTTCCCTTACTATCCTGATAAACATAACGAATAGTTACATCTTCATTGGTAGTAACCTCTTTGATTAACGCCTCTTTCATATCTTTAACTTCTTTTTCTTGAGATTCCCAAATACTTGCATTCTCATTAAACTCTTTTTTCAAAGCATCTATGTATTCAGGATCTAAATCTTCTTCATATTTGAAGTAGAAAATCAAAGTATTATCTTCGCATTCTACGGTAGCTTTGACACCGTCATCATCAACCTCATCTGACATTTCCTTTAATTCATCTGGATGATCCTTGTAGTAAGCCTCGATGCTTTCTGCTCTGCCGCATCCAACAAATACTACCACAGCCATAACAGCAGCAGCTAAAACATTGACATATTTTTTCATTTATTATTCCTCCTATAATCCTACATGTTGAAATATTACAGATATGTTACTAAATTAATCGATGAAAAGTCAAGAACTATTTTACAAATCTATCATCTCAAGGTCATCATCTGTTTTACTCTTTTTATCTATATAATCATATTTATTTCTAGATGAATTTCTAACTGAAGATCTGTCTAATTCTGCATCTAAATCAAAATCTACATAGTCATCCTCTAACTCATATGCTTTTTTACTATCTGTTCTTCTAGGTATGTTTCTTCTATCCGAATCTTTTCTATTTCTTCTAGGAACATCTTCTCTATTGTTCCTAGGCAATTCTTCCCCATGCTCAGCTCCCTTATTTTTATTCTTCGACTTGAACATAACTACAGGGATGAATCTCATCACAAAAATACATGCAATTATAAATATATGCACGAAAAATACATTAAGTATAACGGTGTTGTGCTTTAACAAATATTCATTGCTGTAGCCATATGCGCAAAGAATACCTACATAAGCTAAAGCAATAATCATAATCGGTAAATTTGATAATGCCTTTTTCATGCAGTGCAGGAAATCCTTAAAGCTAGCATCAAAATAAACAAATCGACCAATCATTATAGTCAAGAAATATGGAATAATAGGCCCATAGTTTGTGCTACCGTATCCAAACATTAAATAGCACAAGATTACTATTGTATAAAGCATACCCGCAATACGAATTGCTCCGATGGTGTCTCTATTAATATGCTTGAGTCTAATAAGTATATGGTCAAAAAAAGTTGTAAGCGTAATAGCAACCGTCATAAGAGCAAGCAACAGAAAATCCATATGCTTGTCCATTAACTCGCCAAACTTTCCTGTAAAACCAAATATATCATGATATGAATAGATAGCTGTAAAACCGATGATAAATCCACCGGAAAAAATCAGCTCGTAGAATCTTTCAGAGAGTGAAAAGAATTCCTGCTCCATACTGGCACTTCCACGAGAAATGCCCTTGGCGAATATATAAAAGATATAGTAGATAATCCCAAGTAAAGCGGCCGCCAGAAGTAGGAAAAACACAAAATCTGGCATCTGAAAATAATGTTTTATATATTCACCAATTGAATTAGGCATAATAGAATCTCCTGTAAATTAGTGATGGAAAAGACGAAGTCCTGTAAAACTCATCACCATATTGTACTTATTACATGTTTCAATAACGTTATCATCGCGAACTGAGCCGCCTGGCTGAGCAACGAACTCAACGCCAGTCTTGTGTGCTCTCTCGATGTTGTCACCAAATGGGAAGAATGCATCCGAACCAAGGGAAACGCCCTTTAATTGATCTAACCATGCACGCTTTTCTGCTCTAGTGAATTCTGATGGACGTGTCTTGAATGTCTTTGCCCATACATCATCACCGATAACATCTTCGAACTCATCGCCAATGTAAAGGTCAATAGCGTTGTCTCTGTCAGCTCTCTTGATGCCATCAACAAAATCAAGACCAAGAACCTTTGGAGACTGACGAAGCCACCAGTTATCAGCCTTTTGACCTGCAAGTCGTGTGCAGTGGATACGAGACTGCTGACCAGCACCGATACCAATTGCCTGACCATCCTTGACGTAGCATACAGAATTTGACTGAGTATACTTAAGAGTAATCATTGCGATAGCAAGATCAATCTTTGCCTGCTCAGTGAGTTCTTTGTTATCTGTAACGATGTTTGCGAAGAACTCATCATCAATAACAAGCTCATTTCTGCCCTGCTCGAAAGTGATACCAAATACTTCCTTGCGCTCTAACTGCTTTGGAACATAGTTTGGATCAATCTCAATCACAGCATAGTTGCCGTTCTTCTTTGCCTTTAAGATTTCAAGAGCTTCTGGCTCATATCCAGGAGCGATAACACCGTCAGAAACCTCTCTCTTGATGAGCTTTGCTGTGGCAACATCGCATACATCAGAAAGTGAAATAAAATCACCAAATGAGGACATTCTATCAGCGCCTCTAGCTCTTGCATATGCGTTTGCAAGTGGAGTGAACTCCATATCAAGGTCGTCACACCAATATATCTTGCGCTCTACCTCAGAAAGAGGAAGACCTACTGCAGCACCTGCAGGTGATACGTGCTTAAATGAAGTTGCTGCTGGAAGACCTGTAGCCTTCTTGAGCTCTGAAACAAGCTGCCAACCGTTGAATGCATCTAAAAAGTTGATATATCCAGGCTTGCCTGAAAGTACCTTGATTGGAAGCTCGCCCTCTTCCATGTAGATTCTACTAGGCTTCTGATTTGGGTTACAACCATACTTTAATTCTAATTCTTTCATTTTCTTCTCCCCCTTATTAATTATTCTTATTTACGATGCGGGTTTCTGTTGCTCCCGTTGCAATATCTATGTATCTTACGAATAATGACACCTTGTTATCTTCGTTGAGATTGGTCCAGATAAGATTTGTAAACTCGTCGATGTTACCTGAAATCTCAATAGGTGTAGGCTCACCTTCGTATGAAGGAAGTGGATTTCCATCGTTCATATAGGTGTGGATGAATCGACCTGAACCAGCCTTAGGGTTAGAGTAATCAAAGGTGTATCTATTGCAAGAATCAGAATCACCCATGTTAGATTTAAGAATAGACATTACATAACTGAATTGTCCATCTTCGATGTGAAGAAGACCTGAAATACGAGGTGTGAAATTTGGACCGTCTGGCTCAAACTCACGTCTGCGAAGTGACTGCTCGAAAGTTTCGCCTGCCTTCATGTAATCATAAATTGTATCTGTCTGGTCACCGTTTGTAACGATTGTGTCGTTGCCAAGCACACGAACTGGTGCATAGATGATAAGACTAGGATCGGTGAGCTTTGAAGGGTCGAATGCTTGTGTTCTAATTCCTTCACCGTCCTCAACAAATATTCTGTTTCTAGAATTCTCAGAACGTCCCATAATAAAATAGGCAGCGACAGCCTTGGTTCCATCAACTGATTTACCAATGACAATGCCTCTGCCCGGATAACTGGTTTCTGATAATTCTTTAGCTAAAGATTTTACTACCATGGGTTCCTCCTTAAATACAATTTCCGCAAAAATTATAACCGAACCCACTAGTCTGTGTCTACTATAAAATTACACTATGTTACCAATCATATCTATTAAATTTTAGTTATTAATCCATTATTTGCTTTAGTAATTCTTCTATAGAATTGCTGGTGAAATTATTCATTTTATAACTACCACCCCCATATTTAGCATGATAGGTGGCAGAAAAATCATCATAAATCTTTATTCCAAATCTTAAAGCAGTTTTGTTCCCTTCGTATAACAATTCAGCATTTTTGATTTCATCGACTTTTTTACTGATTACATCAATAACATGTGATTGCTCTTTCGCAGTTCCTGAAATCAACTTATCATATAATCCCTCTGTTAACTGTATATTAAATTTTGCTGAAAAGCGCCAAATATCATAAACATTATCATGATTAGGGCTAAACACATCAAAACTGACATTGTGATTAGCATTTGAAAAACATACATCCAAATAATCTATTACTTTATCCTTTGCAAGCGAAGGTCTACTGAAAAAATCAGGGTTTTGAGTCAATTTATCTCTAGTCCAATCTATAGCTAACTTTGCAAGTTGAGGATTATATTTTTTTTCAATTGCTTTTTCTAACCCCTCATCTAATACAACCTGCTCAAAACTTTTTAAATACTCTACATACTGACAATAGGCATCTGGATCATCTTCTCTAAATAGTTCAAATGTGTCTAACGTTCCATCTTCATGGAAAAATCTGTTGTGTTTTTCTTTAAACAAATCATCTTCCCATATCTCTCTGGCTGAAGACGTACCACATTTTTTATCAACAGAATTCGTGTTTTTAGCATATCGTTTTCTAGCCGCATTTGAAATTTCAAGCTTACATTGATTGTCCTTTCCCGCCAATTCTTTTCGTATATCTTTAGTTTCTTTAACGTTCTTTTTTAGGTTAGCACCTATCATTTTTGTGGAGCTGTCTAATCTAAGATTTATTTTATAGTTTTCCAAATTATTACCCTCCAAACTCACATTAATGGGGAATGTATGAAGTTCTTTTTAAAAGATAAAATCTCTCCATTCCGAATACATCTAAATCATCTGCCGAACTAATCTTCACATCTAATACATCATAATAATGTACCGAAACATTTTGAATATTACTGCTTGCACCTATTCCTGATAACAATGGAATAGTCGCCCTAAACAAGCCAGTATTATTAGACGCCGCATGTCCATTTGTATATGCCATATCTTGCCTATCTATACTCATCCAAGCATTATTTGTCACCAATCCATTAACTTTTGCATTTGGGGCTACTTTTTTGACTCCATACTGATCAATGTAATATGTCACACCAGTTACAGTTACATAACTCGGATCTATTTCATCAATTCGTGCGTGACCTCCTTCGGGATAATTAACAAAAGCTCTATTATAACCATCAATATATGTAATCTCTATTAAATCCACTCGACCAACAGGTTCTATTGATAACTTATATGAACCTATATTATAAATGTTAAAACTATCTAGCGAATTTGTACTAATAACACGCAAATAATACTTCCCTAGTTTAAGATTTAATTCGCCTCCATTCCCCTCGCCCACTTTAAGCAATCCGTAATGTCGCGAATTTTGACTAACATTTTTATATATCTCTACTTTTGCATTATTGGACGAAGAATTATCCAAATATAATCTCATTCTATCAAAAGCAGGCGTGTCTTCCACTATAAAAGTATACCAATCGTTATCTAGAGGCGAATTAAGATTTCTCGAAATCGAAGCTGTAGCATAATTGTCAAATTTTAATTCTGCCGCCCCAGATGCTACTTCATCAGATTCCATGCCATCTTTTAAATTCGTTGTTACAGCTATATCCAAGCAAAAAGACTTATCTAAACTACCTCCAAACTCCGAAATAACCAGAATATAAACCCCCATATCTCTATCTGCAATATACCCAATCGACTCTTCAACTGTTCGACTATCTTCACGCATAGTAGTTATATAATCACTATACGTCAATAAATTGAAAGAGGAATCATATAATCGCAAATCATAATCTATTTCATAGTCGTTCGGAGGTGTCAACCGGGCTTGTAAATAATCTCCTCCCTTTAAATCCAACGGATATAAAGAATACTGTCCTGTTTGAGGCAAATATCCAATTTGCGAAGCATACAACATAGTTGGTCCAGTCGTACGTTCAATTTGGGGAATATCTTCTATTACCACATTATCAACACTATTATTCTCTAAATCTTCATTTTTTTCCTTTGTAGATTCATCAACGTTATCTTCATTATGTTTCTTAACAGCTTCTTCAATTATGACATCTGCACTATTATCAATTGCAAAATCATTGTTTATTTCTTTTTCATCTGAATTATCTAATATATCCTCATTTATATTTATACTTTTGTTTTCATCTATAATCTCGCGAAATTCAGCAGCCTCTGCTTTCATGCAAATAAGATTACAAGCTAACAACACCAAAATAAATACAAATATTTCTTTTTTCTGCATAACCCCTCCCAAAAATTAAAAAACACTGTTTATACGCTCATTCCTATATTTTGTTAATTAAAACACAAAATTATGATTATTCCGTGAACCGCAATCTGTAAATAGTCAAAAGCATCTACTAATACTTGCGGGTTTCAAATAAAAAACCTAGTTAATCAGAAAATTCTGATTAACTAGGTTTTCTCGTTTTCAATCACTTATAGACTTCATAGCCTTCTTTTTATATCTTTGTCAAGAACTTACAAATTTCAAGAATAATGAATGCACTATCATGTGAACTAGGTTGTCTTATTAAACATATTAATCATATCTGACGTAGGTACTTCAAATGAACCTGTGTTAGTATACGCCTTTCTTCCTGTAATATCCGCAAGTTGAGAGCTAGCGTAGGAATTAGCCATAGATGACTTGGTTGCAATCTGATAAGCGTAGCTGCCTGTACCATTGAACAAGTCCTTAACATAAGTCATGTTAGCTTTGTTCTTGAGGAAATCTTCATCTACATTAAGATGATTATCCTTGTCGATTGTGATACCAGCTTTCCCAAGTGTTCTAGCTGCATTAGATGATGTAGTAACCATGGCTGCAATCTGAGTCAAAACACCAGTATGATTAGCTTCCTGACCACTATCAACTAAATCATTATATGCCTTGGTAAACTTTGAGATAGAATCATAAATCTTGTCTTTGTCATAATCCATTGTCTTGTTACCATCTTCATCTTCTACCTCTATCTGATTCCAGATACTGTTCTTATCCTTAGAAAGCAATTCGTCGGTGGCCTTCACTACCCCACTTGTATCATTGCGCACAGAATTAAGACTAGCGGTATTTTCTGGTGACTTAGAAAACTTGTCTGTCACACGAGTACCATCAGCCTCAAGCTTAGTATAGTAAGCCTTTGTCAACTTACCATAAGCACCACTCTTTATTAACGCCAAATCTCCAAGGGAATTACCCAATCCGAAAGTGTTATTCGTGGTATTATCGCTACCACCAAATAAAGAGAATATAGAGTTATTTCCAAAAGAATTAATTGTTAAAGACATAAACATCACTCCTTTGATATATAAAACCTTGGAACCTCCTTGATCCTATGTCTCACCTTATGTATCGCCAATTTCTGCCGAATATTAACCAAATAAGATAACAATTAAAATGTGCTTCGTGGTTTGATAGATGCTACCATCCCACACTACTTATACTTAGAAATATAATAATATATACTTGTGAAATAAATATGACTTCCTACAAGAGAAAATTGAAATTTCTCACAAGAACCAGACATAAGCCAATATTTTATGAAAGGAAATATTGCTCGGGCAATCCACTAATTACAGCTTAACAAGTATTACTTTTGCCCATATTTAAGTAAACTAATACTTTTTTAGACATATTTTCTCCAAAATGTGAAAAACCAGTATTAGTCTACAAATAATCCTAACAAAATAATACTTTTTTCTTTAACAAATAGCTATTTTTAGCAGTTTATACACACAACAAGTATTACTGACCATACAAAACTAATAATAGTAATACTTTACATGAAAAATTGATTAGCAAAGTAAACCTACTTTTTCTTGAAATGGAAAAGTATCATGACAAAGCCTGATTTATGCAGGAAATTCCAATTTCTGCGAACAGCAAATCAGAAACCGGACATATAGAGTTCTTTTTTACAATCTCACCGGTATTCCCTGCTCAGCTAAGTACTTCTTCAAATCAATGATTTCCAGCTCTTTGTAGTGGAATAAAGAAGCCGCCAGTGCTGCGTCAGCCCCACCTACAGTAAGAGCTTCGGCAAAGTGTTTCTTCTCTCCAGCTCCACCAGAGGCGATAACAGGAATATTTACAGCAGATGATATTAGGGAAGTGATTTCCAAATCAAATCCGGCTTTGGTTCCATCCTGATCCATGGAAGTCAAAAGGATTTCACCTGCACCACGCTTTTCTGCTTGAATAGCCCATTCAACTGCATCGATTCCACAATCCAATCTTCCGCCGTGCTTGAATATATTAAATCCGCTTCCATCTGCACGTTTCTTGGCATCTATAGCAACAACAACACACTGACTACCAAACTTATCTGCAGCGTCAGAAATAAGCCTTGGATTGTCTATTGCAGCTGAATTTATAGAGATTTTGTCGGCGCCTTCCCTAAGAAGCGCTCTAAAATCATCCACAGTCCTGATACCGCCACCAACTGTAAATGGAATGAAAACCTGCTCAGCCACTCGACGAACCATATCAACCACCGTGTTACGCTGGTCGCTACTAGCAGTAATATCTAGGAATACCACCTCGTCAGCACCTGCCTTATCATAGGCTGCAGCTATTTCAACTGGGTCTCCTGCATCTCTTAAATCTACGAAATTAACACCTTTTACAACCCTGCCATCTTTTACATCTAGGCAAGGGATAATTCTCTTTGTGAACATATATTACTCCTTGTATTTCCCACTCATCCGGCCTTCTGAAACTTTGCTTTTTCAAGTTATGTTTTATTTCCCCCTCATCCGGCCTTCTGAAATGTAAGCATAACTTACTAGGGCGCAAATGTTGAAAATCAACATTTGACCCATTTGTCACCTTCCCCCCAAGGGGAAGGCTTTTATAATGCCGCAAAATTTTCAAGTATCTTTAGTCCCACTGAGGACGACTTCTCTGGGTGGAACTGGCATGCAAAGATATTGTTCTTTTCAACTGAAGCGTGAATGTGACATCCATACTCCGTTGAAGCTGTAACAATAGATGGATCCTTAGCCTCAAGATAATATGAATGAACAAAATAAACGAATGAACCCTCATCAATTCCTTTGAAAAGCTTGCCAGGATTTGGAAAATCCAAAGAATTCCATCCGATATGAGGAACCTTTAATCCTGGGGTGTCAGGGATTCTTTTGACCGTACCGTCTAGTAAATGAAGACCTTTTACACCTGGCGACTCGTCACTGCCCTCGAACAAAAGCTGAAGTCCAAGGCATATTCCAAGGAATGGTCTGTCACTTTGGACGTAATCCTTGATGGCCTTGTCCAACTCGTATTTTTGCAAATGCCCCATGGCGTCAGCAAAAGAGCCGACCCCTGGTAAAACAACATGGTCGGCTTTTTCAATTACACTAAAATCCCTGGTGAGGATAGTTTCCTCACCAAGGATCTTAAATGCTTTTTCTACACTTTTAATATTTCCTGCATCGTAATCTAGTATTGCAATCATAAATCTGGTAAACCTAAGCTTCGCAGCACCTTTCTAAGCTCTATTGTATAGTAATGTCGGTTTGGCTGATTATAAATGTCTAACGCCTGCTCAGGTGTAAGACCAAACTGCTCTGCCAACTCTTGCACGAAGCCTTGGTAGTATGCATCATACTGATCTGCAATCTGATATTCTACGGCATCATCTTTATATTTCTCGTAACGTCCAATGCCCTTTATTAACGAATCCAACGCATAACTGTATTTCTTATAACCAATAAATGCTTGGTATTCATCCTGACATTGCTGTAGGTCGGCCAAGGTTCTCGCCTGATTTCTAAGGAGCATTACCTTGTCATTCTCGAGGCTGAAACCATTTATCTTTTCATAAGCACCGATATAATTACCCTCGGCAAAGAGCTCTTCTGCCTGGGCCATATGGCGCTTGAGACCGGTAAAGGTCATGCCGACAATTACCACACTTATTATTGATATAGATAATAACAAAAATGTCGCAATAATGGAAATAGGAATTTTTGGAGAATTATCTGGTTCCTTTGGTTTTTTCTCTTTTTTAGGCTTTGGAGGCTTCTTAGGCTTTTCTTTTTTCTCCTTCTTTTCCTTCTTAGGCTTTTCCTTTTTCTCTTTTTTCTTCTTTTTGCCATCCTCAGGAGCCTCTGCTCCCTCAGGAACTATCGGATTTCCTTCCTCATCATAGGTAATTTCTACTGGAGGAGCTGCTTTCTTAGCAGCCTCGGCTGCCGCCTCGGCAATTTCATCCTCATCTGGAGGACCAAATATAAGTAAACCAAGCTTTGAAAGGATAGAATTCTTTTCGCCCTTTTCTTTCTTCTTTTTCTTGCGTCCCTTTCTACCTGATTCCTCTTCCTCATCACCTGATGCAGCTTCCGCAGATTCGTCTATTTCAGCGCCTTCTTCAACGCCTTCCTCGTCTCCACTAAGAATTGACTGAATATCAAGTAAATCCTCATCATCACCGTCTAAAATATTATCTAAGTCAAGGTCACCCTCGCCTGATAAATCTGGCTCCTCACCCTCTCCAAATTCCAAATCATCAAGAGCGTCCATATCATCTGGCAAGAATTCCTTTAATGAATCATCTAAAGCTTCTTCTTCGACCTCTGATGTGGCATCGTCAAGCGAGAATCCTATATCATCATCTTCTTCAGCGCTAGCCTCCTCTTCCAAGGATTCTCCCTGGCCTTCCTCATCCTCCTGTAGGAATGCAGATAAATCTATCTCGTCTTCATCTTCAGGAAGAGATATCGGTGCGTCATCACTTGTTAAATCACTCGAATCAGAAGCTGGGGCTTCTAAATCAACTGATGCTTCTTCCTCGCTTGGCTTGTCTTCAGTAGCCTCTTTTTCTGCATCGTTTTTTGCGCTAGTAACAGCGTCGTCAATGTCATTCATAAGCGCTTCAACAACACCCTCAGCGTCGGAAATCTCGCCGGTCTCTTGGAAATGTCTTTCCTCGTCGTCGATTTCCTGCTCGAAGGCAGAAATGAATGCATCAGCATCATCTGTATCTAATTCTTCTTCAAATTGGCGCAAGAAATCTTCCTCAGAAAGAACCTTTCTCAGGTAAGGATGTGAGCTTTTAGTCTGAGCCTGTTGAACATCAATTCCAGTTGCAGTAAAGAAATCCTCTTCAGGCGCTACTCTTTGACGAGTTTCTACAGCCTGTTGCGCCTTTTGCTGAACGCTTTCCTGCACTTGTTCCGCATCAGTCTTAGCCTTATTTATTGAATTAAGTAGTCCATCTAAGTAGTCTTCTGACTGAGACATTTTCATCCCCCTTATTTATCGAGCATAGCTCGTTTTCACTTACTAGGTAAAAGACCCCCTAGTAAGATAAAAAGGGCATGCTGAGCATGCCCTAATAATAAAATTCTACTTTCCTGAGCGAGCATCCTCGTACTTGGCAACGAGCTCATCAACTACGGCAATCAACTTGCCAATCTCTGGTTTGGTGAGCTGTGCATCAGCACCGAGGCTTTCGCCCTTACGTCTAATCTCCTCGTTAATAAGAGATGAGAAAATGATAACTGGAATATTCTTTAATGTGTCATTCTCCTTTACGAGCTTGCAAAGTCGATGACCATCCATAAGAGGCATCTCTATATCAGTAATAATAAGATGTACATCGTCTAAAGCTGTGCCATTCTTATTGTATTCAGTAAGCTTGTCCCAAGCCTCTTGACCATTCATGTTTACAATGAGGTTTGTGTAACCAGCCTTCTTCAAGCACTCAACGATAAGCTTTGAAAGTAGTGGTGAATCCTCTGCAAGCAAGATAGGTGATTTGCTTCTATCTCTAGTTTCATAATCGTCCATATCAGAAACCTTAAGACCAGTTTCTGGATTGATGTCACTAACAATCTTCTCGAAATCAAGGATGACAACGAGTCTATCCTCTAGCTTGATGACACCAGTTGACACGCCCGATTCGTCAGAACTGATTGTAGCATCAGGCTTGATGATGTCTTCCCAAGACACACGATGTATTCCAAGAACCTCGTCAACGTGGAAAGCTGTGTTCAAGCTATTGAAGTTGGTAATTATAAACAAACCATCGTTTTCAGGCTCATCAGTAATATTCAAACATTTGCGAAGAGAAATAACAGAAATCATAATATCTCTTGGCATGAAAATTCCTTCTATACATGGGTGAGCGTTAGGCAATGGAGTAACCTGTTGATATAACAAAATCTCCCTGATTTTGGCGACGTTGATGCCGTAGAAATTTTTGCCAACTTTGAACTCAAGAACCTCAAGTTCGTTAGTGCCCGATTCCAATAAAATATTAGTATCCATGCAAATCTCCTCTCATGATAAATCAAAAGATGATTTATATTTTTGTCCCTCTTGTTGTGTCATCACTAGTAACAAAAAGTGCTAGAGATGTAATATTTTCTGCTGACGAACTGTCGCACGAGAATACTAGAACAAAGTTCTTTGACTCTCCAGCCGCCAGTGTACTATCAAATATTGTTAAATCGTTTGGCAATACTGTTTTTTGTGCGGATGTCTTTTCTCCACCGTTAATCGATAGACTATAGCTATTTGACTTATATTTTGAAAAATCCACTGATTTGTCTGAGCCATTGGTGGCGCGTATATTAAGTACAACGTATTTCTTGCCCTTAACCTTGGTTAAGATGAAGGTAGATGATGCCTTGTACTCGGTAGATACATCAAAATTATCTAGCTCAAAATTAACACCCTCTATATTTATAGCAGAAGACAATGAATAACTTGTGTCCTCAGCAGGACTTATTTCTTCTACTGGCTGTTCACTTTCTTCTGTTGGTGTAATTGGTTCACCAGTTTCTGGATCATACTCTACTTCAGCTTCGTCCTGAAGCTCTGGAGATTCTTTAACTGCTTCTGGCTTTGTTGGTTCATCAAGCTCGCCGGCCTTAACACGGGCATTTGCAATACCTGTAGTCTGGTTCTTGTTGAACTTGGAAACAGTCTTAGAAGCATATAAAGTAATGATAGCCTCTTCCTCTGGGGTCATGGAAAACAACGGTTCACCACAACCTGTGAAAGAAATCGAGAAAACCAACACACAAATCAAAAGTAAAAATCTTTTAATTTTCATGTCTACTCCCTGAAAAATAAACTAATCATTAATGGTATGTTAGCATTAATATGTGTATTGTTCAACAGAAAAAATCAGAAAATTCTATGAATTTTTGTTGATTTTTGTATCTTTTGCCAAGGACAATTCAAACCAAAATTCAACACCATTTTCTTGATTTTCAACACCGAATTTTTCGTGCAACAAATCCATGGTCGCTTTAACAACCGAAAGACCTATTCCACTACCGCCATATTCGCGGCTTCTAGCCTTGTCAGCCTTGTAGAATTTCTCCCAAATTCGCTTTATATCTTTCTTTGCAATGTTGTTTCCAGAATTGAATACACTAATTCGAACTTTTCCTTTTTTAAGAAAATCATACCTTACTCTGATGATATTCTCGTTTAACACATAGTGAATAGCATTGCTGATAAAGTTGGTAATGACCTGCTCAACCAAGAATTCATCTGCGTGTACAATGCAATCCTCTTTATTTATAAAGGAATAGGTGATTCCCTGAGCTTCAAAATTGATTCGGTTGCTGTCAACTACACTATCAATCATTTCGGTAACATTAAAGTCAACTAAATCCATGCTCATCTGACCAACCTCAAGCTGGTTAAGGATAAGCATCTCTCGAACAAGTCGATTCATCTTGTTGGCCTCGTCGATGATGATATCAAGGTAGATCTGTCGGCTGTTCTCATCATCCATGATGCCCTCTTGTAGACCTTCTGCGTAGCCTTGAATAAGGGCAATTGGTGTTTTAAGCTCGTGAGACACGTTGGAAACGAATTCCTTACGCATGTTTTCAGTCTCTTCTTTTAACTCCAAATCATGCTTCAGGCTTTCATTGGCTGTCTGAAGCTGTCCGATGGCTCGCTTTAACGTGGTGGACATCTCGTTTACGTGCTCGCCCAAATCATCCATCTCGTTGTATACAGACTGGGGCTTGTATTTGACCTCAAAATCAAAATTAGAAATCCTCTTTGTGATATCTATTATTGTAAACAAAGGCTTTGTGAACCGGGCAATTGCAAAGTGACTCAATAAAATACATATGATAATAGAAACTATCGCCATGCGTGCAAAAAAGCCGTTCGCCAAAGTGGCCGTTTTTTGGACAGCGGAAATGGAAGATTTTATAAAAACATAATTTCCATCAGGCAAGGTTCCCATAAGCACTAGGTATAAGTCACGGGATTCCTTGAAATTTTGCGTGAAAATCTGATATTGATCTGCTTTAACAATACTTTTAATCGGGTCTATAAAGGACGCATAATTAAATTGTTCAAGAAGTAAATCTGAATCCGAACCAGATATTAATAATATTTGATTATCGGGAGATATGATAATTCCAGAAAAATTGTATTCTTCGGCAAAACCAAGGAATTTAACCTTGTCCTCAGGAGTATATAGCTTTTCTTGACGACATCTCTCTGTAAAGATATTGAATATCTTTTTGAAATCCTTGGTTCTGGCAGAAATATAATAATCGCCTAAAAAGCAGGAAGTTAGCACGCTAACTACTAATAATGAAACTAGTATGATAGCGGCTATCAATCCTACAATTTGGCGATTAAGTTTGTTAGACCTTTGCGTCGACTTCAAATTTATACCCCATGCCCCAAATAGTCTTAATATAATTACCCTTGTCATCAAGCTTGCTACGAAGCTTCTTTACGTGGGTATCTATGGTTCTTGCATCTCCAAAGTAATCATAGTCCCAAACGTGATTGAGAATTTTCTCTCTTGAAAGGGCAATTCCTTCATTGTTGATGAAATAATACAGCAGCTCAAACTCCTTAACGGAAAGCTCTACCGGATTTCCATCATTGGTTGCAACATGTGCGTCAACGTCAAGCTGAATACCACCGGCTTCAACGACTTTTTTACCGAGAGAATCGTCTGAGCTTCTGCGAAGCACAGCATTTACTCTTGCCATGAGAATCTTTGGTGAAAATGGTTTGTTAATGTATTCGTCTGCACCCAGCTCGAAACCATTAAGAACGTCGTTTTCTTCACCCTTGGCTGTCAGCATAAGAACTGGTATTGAAGAAGTTTCTCTAATCTCTTTAAGTACTGCGAAACCATCTACCTTTGGCATCATAACGTCCAAGATGATTAGCGAAATATCGCTATCCATATAGAACATATCAAGTGCCTGCTCTCCATTCTCTGCTTCAACAACTTCGTAATCCTCTCTTACCAAGTAATCCTTGATAAGTTTGCGCATACGGCTTTCATCGTCAGCCACAAGAATTTTGTTTTTCGACATAACACCAACCCCATCCTTGAAAAAAATAGTTTTTAGTTATCTATATCACCAACAGAATGCTCTTTCTCTTCTAACAGGCGCTCTCGTTCATTGAGTTCTTTCTCTCGCTGATCAAGCTCTTGCTTCCAAGAAGAAAACTCGTCGGTAATAGTCTCTTTGTAATTTAAAATGTTTGGACTGTTAATAGTGGAATTGATATAAAACATACCACAAACACAGACTAAAAGTGTAAGACAAATGACTAACAACACACTGTTAATCACTTTCAGTCGCTTGTACTTGGCATCTATAGAGTTAGATTTGCTTTTGCTCCCCGATGTTTTAGCACTGGACTCGTAATCAAGATTGTCTTGGCTAGCAATAACTTCAGCACTTTCAGTCTCCTCGGCAGCCTTTGGCTCCTCAAGGGTGTATACTTCAGGTATCTCCGACTCATCAAAAGCACCTGAAGAAACTAAGTTTTGCCTAAGCTGATTTAAAAACCCCAAACCAATTTCGGTAGAAAACATTCGCTGATTGAGAAGCTTTTTGTATACAGTGAGAACTCCGTTTTCGTCGGTGTTTTTGATTTGACCGATTATATACTCAACTGCCTTAAGCTCTTTGGCCGCCTTCTTGGCACTATTCTCATCATCGAATATGTATCCACCAATATTATACTTAGCCATAACATTCCTTTTTGAATCAGTTGTATAAGATTATTTTAGCAATTTAGTTCACAAAAATCTATAGGTTTTTGATTTTCTTATTTTTATGTAACAAACCATATATAGCAATTACCACACCCACCAAAGTAATGAGTGTTGCAAACCATAAAGCTGCGTTTACATTAAGGGCTCCAATAATCATTCCTCCTAACAAGCTGCTAATAAGATTGCTAATGGTAATAGCAACTGTAATAGCCGACTGCCCCTTTACAGCATCCGTCTTATCCATTATCTCATCTACGTAGTGAACTGAAGCTGGAATGAATAACGCAAACGCAAATGCCTGGAAAAACATGCTGACATAAAGCATCCCCACAGTATTTGCCAATGTAGTCAGAAGTATTTTTACAAAGAAGAATATCGCAGATACGATAATCATATCTCTTGTTTTAAAGCGTTCCTTAAGCTTGCTAAAGAAAATCATAGCTGGCAATTCTACAAGCGCAGCAAATGCCAACAAGCCGCCGTTATCAGCCTCATCTCCTCCAGCCGTCGTGGTGATATCATAAATAAATGTATTGATAAGAAGGTGCCCAAAGAAGAAACAAACCACACCAATCAAGAATACAAAAAACATCTTGTTATTAGTAATAAAACTCTTGATTTCTGATAGTTCAAAGGAATTCTTTGCTTGAGTAGCCTCGAAAGGGTCATACTTAGGAGCAATCTGGATTCTGGAGTTCTTAAGCTGAATTGATATCCATACAATAGTCGCCACAAAAAGCGCTGTAGTCATAAACCCAAAACACGGTGCCACGTTTGGTGATTGGAACTTCATTAAATTACCAGCCACAATACTCATAACAAAGAAGAAGAAGGAACCGCTTGCTCTAGCAACGCCAAAGTTCATCTTCACACCATATTCTTCAATATGGAAGTTAAGCGAATTCAAAAAAGGCTGCATTATAGTCGCAACCATAGCTCCAACCAGAAAGCTAAAGCCAGTTATAAAACCGCTCTCCTTGGTGCCAAGTCCAATGAGCAAATCTACGCCAAGAATTATCCCAAGGACAAACAAAACATCCATGACGTTTGACTTTGCAGATCTATCTATAATTGCAGAAACAATCTGCTGAATCAGGGCAGCAAACAAATACGCAAATGCGAATAAGAAACCGATGCTCACCGTAGAAAAACCTTTATTTGATAAATATGCATTTCCCATACTGATCGTGCAACAGACAATCATCCAGTATAATCCTTGGGCTGCTATATACCCAAAATTACATCTAAACTCTAGTGATTCCTTAAATTTCTCTAACATGATGCCTCCTAATCCTCCTTTGACCAAAAGAGCCTTTGAAAATATTACATAATATAATAGAATAATTATGATGAAAGACATCCAAAATACAGCAGGATGTTTTTACCAACTACTAACGAAAGGACTTAAATAATGGTTAAAAAGATTTTAAAAACAATACTCGCTATCGTTATTGCTTTATTGTTAATTGTAGCAATCTATTTTGCTTATCTAATGCTTAGCTACCATAGAATTGATGACAATACCAAAACCGATATCGAAGAAATCGGCTCTCCTATTTCTGAATTGGAGCTAGGCAAACAATATAGAATATCATCTGCAAATCTGGGCTTTGGAGCCTACTCCGATGACTATTCATTCTTTATGGATGGCGGAACAGAATCATGGGCATTTTCTAAGGATGCTGTCAAAGAAAACCTTGACGGCTCAATTGATTCTATCCTTACCGTAAATCCGGATATTATGATGTTCCAAGAGGTGGATGTGGATGCAACTAGAAGCTACCACACCAACCAAAAAGCTATGATTATCGATGCCTTAAAGGCCAACGACAAGAGTGACTTAAGCTATACATTTGCTTTGAACTACGACAGTGGTTTCTTGATGTATCCGCTTTACAAGCCACATGGCAAAACCAAGGCAGGCTTGCTTACAATGTCTCCTGCAGTTATGCAGGATTCAACTAGAAGGTCACTACCAATTGAGACAGGCTTATCAAAATTCATTGATTTGGATCGCTGCTACGACAAGATTGTCATCAACACCAATTCAGACAAAAAGCTGATTATATACAATGCTCATTTATCAGCCTACACAACAAATCCGGCCACTGCAGACAACCAAGTCAAGATGCTCAGCAAAGACATGGCTGATGAATATGCAAAAGGCAATTATGTAATCGCTGGTGGCGATATGAACAAGGATGTGCTCCATGATTCCTCTGCATACTTCGGAAAGACTTGCGACGAAAACTGGGCAAGTCCATTCCCAGAGGATTATCTTGATTCTAATCTAACATTGGTAAAACCACTTGATGACTCAAATCCTATTCCATCGTGCCGAAACGCCAACGAGCCATACGGCGAAAATACTTTTGTAGTCACAATTGATGGATTTATTGTTTCTAACAATGTAGAAGTCAAATATGCAAACGTACTGGATACTGGCTTCAAGCATTCAGACCACAATCCAATTTACATGGATTTCATTTTAAAATAGTTGATATATATGCTGGCAGTTCAAGTAATTGCCAGCATTTTTATGCCTTGCGCTTGGAGCTTCGAGAGCTTGTTCCGCAAAGCTTATCAACGGATTTTATGATTTCTTGAATTTCAGGTAGGTAGTGCTCATGTTCAGACATGAGCCTATCGATTTCATCTCTCTCTTCCTGTACGATTCTACGATGGTCTTCTAGTCTATCTCGTATTTTTTTGCGTCTTTGAACAAGTCTATGTCTGCAATCAGCCATATCCTGCTTGTCGATAAGTGCATTTACCTGATTAAGCCAAATCTTGTCATCGGCAAGGCCAATGTTGCCAAGCAGTCTTTCAAGCTTGTTGTTGTAGAATTCCAAATCGTCATTGGTTTGCATGTAGCGCTGCTGGTCACGAACCTTATCTGAATACTGCTCCCAAACATACTGCAGCTCTGAGGAATTCCTTACATGGTATTTGTCCTTGGAATACTCGACGCTGTTGGTGACATTAACGTATTTCATTCGCTCAACATTAAGCATGCTGATAGCCTGATTCAAATGGACTATAGCCACGTGATTTTCTTTGGTGATTCTATTTTGCCTAAGGAATATAATAAATCCACTTGAAGCACAGATAAAAAGAATAATAATCGCCCAGATTGAAATGTCAGCTTTGCCGGTATTGTAAACAAGCAATAACAACATAAGCAGCGTTGTAAAGGTAACAAAAACAGCCATCGCCATCTTCTTAAACAGCTTGTTTTGACCAGAAAGCTCTTCTCTCTCTATCTCCCATCTGCTTTTTTCCCCTTCTAGATACGACAGATTTCTTTTGAGCTTTGCCTGATAAACCTCGTCAGATCTAAAGCGATTAATGATATCCGGCATATCGCCTTCTTCAGAGGAAATAACCTCGAATTGTTCTTCGGTGATATTTCGAGTGATTGTTCTTGCATCGAGAATGCTTCGCTCTAATTCGCATATACGTGTTGCAGTGTTTCTAAGCTCTTTAGCTTCATCCTTAGGAAGATTTTCTATAGCCTTTATGTCGTTAAGATACCTTGTTACAATACGATATTCTGTCTTCTGCCGCTCCATCTCCTTGGTCGAAGAAATGATTTGCTCGCAAGAATCCAAAATATAGTGCTCTAGCTTTTTAGGGTCTTCCCAGCTGTCGATACCTTCGATTTGGGTATATACACGATTGAAAGCATCGTCGATTTTGGCTGCCCTAATTTCCTTTTTCTTTTTACGATTTGTAAAGATTCCCATAGAAACTCTCCCCTAGCTTAGATTCTACAAAGTTTTATGTATTCTTCTTTCCAGTTTGAAATAACATTTTTGATTGTATCTTTTGAATCCTGACTAGTGCCATCAGTAAACACAAGATTGTTTATCGCACTGTCAAATCCAACTATATCCTCAGACGAGGATGCATCTGAAACAACTCTAAGCACCTCATCTATATCCTCTTTTGAAACCTGATACTTTTTGACATATTCATCGAAAGCGTTTTTGTTTTTGTCGCATCTAGCTGCATAAAGCAAGCAATATAAGGTCTGCTTTTTCTGATTCTTGCGATAGCCCTCATCAAAGCATCTGCATGCCTCACTAAAGAAGAATAATCTAGCAAAGGCAACTCCAAGATTATGATAGACATCCCCTTCTGTAGATGCCGACATGGTCTTGGCAACATCCTCAGATAGCAAGGTTTCATATTCATAGATAGCATCAACAAGCTTCTCGCCTGCAATTAATCTGTCTGCTCTAATCTTTTTGCGTTCAGCCTCTGATTTGTTTTCGAAGGTAGATATAACCGAAAGCAAATCCTTTATTTCTTTGTTGGAAGCATAGCCGTTTGCATTTAAAATGTGTCCCACAAAAATATGCAAAGGGGAATTGTTTTGAACAAGCCCCATAAGCTCTGTAGAAAGCTGTGGCATCTTAAGCTCACGCCCAATCCAATTACATAGCTCAGTGCTCATAAGCTTAGTAGAAAGCAAATATACATTGTTGAGAATGTAATAGCTAAGCTCTTCTAGAGAATATACATTCAAAGCAGCCTCTTCGATGTAATATGGGCTGGCGGCTATTGAGTTTTTGCAATAAATTAATGTACTCATACAAAACCTACTTTATAGAAATAGTATGCTCCCAGCATTTGCCAGAAGAAGGAGAAATCTCTCCAAATCCCAAATCCGTAATTACGATAGAAACCGCAATATCAGATATAGGGCTTGCTTCTATTCGAAGCCTGGTTGTGCGATTTTCTCTTTTAGGCATATCAGAAAGCTCTAATACCTCAGTGTGAGCCTCTCTAGATTCTGGACGTTGAATATAAAATTCGATTTCCGGTTCGCCATCTAAGATGACCTCGCACTCTCCCTTGACATCGTACCAACTTTCTCCGGCATCGATTAAGGTAAAAAATTTCATAACGTTATTTTCTAATATCTTGATAGATAAATTTAACTTTAAATCATTGTCGCCAATGTAGATAAATGGCCAATCCCTCTTGCCGTCCTTGGTGTAGCCTGCGTAACAAGCACCCTTGGAGTAAAGATTCTTGCCAAGAAAAACCTTGCGACCTTTACATAGTCTAGTCAAGCTAGCCTTCATCCACTCACCATCAAAGCCGTTTCCCACCAAATAGACCGATGAAAACAAAGTGCTCCCAAAGGTGTCTGCAATGATGTCATCAAAGGATTCGTCACGGTTATCGGAAAGCTCTCCGTGGTTGACCACATCCAAACTAATAAGCTGTGGTCTTGTGGATTGATTGCGATTTAAAACGCAAGAAACCATATTGTTGCCACTGTAATCAAATAGGGCAACGTTGTACAAAAACAGCTCTGGCTTTTGTGAAAGAGCATAATGATAGAAGCACTCATTTCTGTCTATAAGCATCAATCGATTGGATGGAATAGATAGGCTAGAAACTATAAAATTCATAAGCTCCATCACCTCTAGATTGACCTGTTCAACACAGATGATGAGTTTTTCGATTTCACCAAGGGCTGCCATAGGTCCAGGGATTGAAAACAGCTTGTTGAAGAAAATCACCAAAAGCTCTCTCGCTTCGTAGGTTTGACCATCAACATGCACCTGCTCATTCCTGAGGGCTTGCACATATAAATCATCGATTATTTCCGCTTCCTTAACACGAGCTCTTTTAACCGCGTCATCCCCAAAAAACCATTGGCTCATGCCAAAACGCTTTGCTAAAACTGTTGGTATAGAGTAATTCTCTTCACCAAGAATGGTACTAACCGTAACAGGCTCTTCCATATTCGATTTGAAAATACTAAGAACCGTTTGGCTCTTGCTAATATCTATTCCTAGATATGCCCCTTCAGAATTACTCATAACTACCTCTTATATTGTTACTATCATATAGTCGTAAATAGTTGTTTTGTGACTGTGTCTAGACCTTGGTAGCGTTTACAATCAGCAGCAAGCTCTGCATAGTCATTGTATAAAAGATTTCGAGATATGTTGTTCATTAAAGCAAATCTGCCCTGTGTAACATCGTTCTCGGCACTCATAACCATTGTGTCTTTATATAAAGCATCATCCGATAGCTCATCACAATAAATCTCGTAGCGAAGCTCATCACCAAAGAACAAGATGAACTGCTTGACGTATAATCCGTCGTACATTTCAATCATATCCTCTTCTTCTGGAGCCTGACCGTTAATGGCATATGTAATCACTACGGATTTACGTTTTTCCGTATTGATTTCAATGAACTGCTTGTCGTACAGATGATACTTGATTTTCAAGCGCTCATCACAATTTGCAAAGAAACCAAAATATTGATTTCGAAGGATAGCATCTGCCAACAGGGCATCTAACATATCGATGTCCTCTTCGTCTAAATCCTTGGTCACACACAGATATTTGAGCAACGCAATTCGCATGCTCTCGTTGACGTTCTGCCCTTTCTTGTAACGATTGTAGATGTATGCGAATATCTCCTCTGGCACCTGAATGTTGAGAGACAAATAACAGTGAGCCTGATAAGTCAGGAATGCCTCTACAATCATTTTATTGTTCTTGCGCGCAAAATATGCTGCAAAAACATCCATAATATCATCACACAAGAAATCTCTATAAAGCACCTGTGTAAGAATGCGCTCTGCAAATTCAACTATATCCTCACCCTTATCAAACGCCTGCTTGAAAATTGTCATCATAGTGTCCGTAGGACCTACGTAAAAACGAATCAGGTAATGAACTATATCTGAATTAACATAGCCATTCACAAGCAATCTAGCACAGGTGGCAATCAAAAAATCATCCACCTTGTTTGGGTCTGTAATGATGAGGAAATGACAAATCTTTTTGATTATCTCTGGCTTGAGCATGGTTGCGTTGGTGTTCTTAAGCATATGATATGCTTCATCGTATTTGCTTCTAAGAACAAATATCTCCAGCACTGATGCCACAACCGACGCCTTGAGAGACTTTAGATCTGCCTCATTCATGAAGTATTTTTCGATGACAGCCTCCATGTCGCGGTACTTGAGTACATCGATAATCTTTGGATATAAATCATTCAGAAAATCTGATGATAGCTGTTTTGATTCAAGAAGAAGCTTGGCTGCCTCCACATCCTTTTCTGTTGAATTAACCATATCAGTTTTGTTCTTGAAATCGGTAATAGCAAAGGACAAATTTATCGGCGTTAAGCTCTTAAGATTGTCCATGTAAGCGCCAGCATCAAGTATATCTTCTATAAAATATGCCCCGTCATCAACAAACAAATATCCCTCGTTATCCTCAAGAAAAACCACGCCCTTGCCTCCAATGTAGGGGATGTATGCCTTGTGATTGGAAACATTTGCAATAGTTGGAGCCTTGAATTCCTCTTGATATAAGAAAATACGGCGGACCTTGGAGCTGATAACGGCAACCTTTTTCTTGAAAACAAGCTCTGATATCAGTCTGGCAACCTCTTTGTCGAATATTCCAAGCTCCATCAAGCGTTGATAGCATACTGCCAGGTTGTCGTCGAGCCTGCCAAGCTTGAGCTGCTCAAGTGCGAAGGTCTCGATTGCTGATTCGTAATGCTCATAGGTGCTACTGTCGTCATTTCTATGAAGAATGATGTTAGCATAAAGCAGCGCCTTTTTTTCATATGACAAATCGTTGTTGTATTTGAAGAACATTGTCAAAATCTGCGGCAGTCTATCCACAGAATAATCTGGCAATGCATCCATGTAGGCCTCAAATATTCCTGAAACATGTAGGTTGGAATCTATAGCCAGCTGATACCACTTTAAGAAGCGCTCATCAACATATGGTGCTTTTAGAAGATAGGTAACAATAGCCATCAAAAGCTCTAAATCTGGATATTCCTCGTAGCAAGCCTCCAAAATAGGAAGCACCTTGAAATTGAACTGACGCTCCGTTTCAAGAACGTGCACCATCTGCAGCGCAATATCCTTGGTAATAGCGCGACGCTTTTTAGCCCAGTTTAGAATCTTGACTGTCAATTCATCCAGACTGTTAATCAAGTATGGATCCTGTATAAAAATATAGTAAGCCTCAATATATAATAGAGGCGAATCGTATCCTTCGTTAATCCACTCGGCGATGTCGCGAAGCTTTGCTGTAGGATTCTTGAGATATTCTCGCCTAAGGAACAGCAAAAACCAAAAGATTCTGACATCTCCAGGGTGCTCTCTAAATATAGACTCGATGTTTTCAGTGAGCTTATCGACGTAGTCTTCCTCGCGCTCTATCAACGTACAGATGTACAGTAAGAAAGCCCATTCAGTACTAGACTTATCTTCGATAGTGCGCTTTAAATCCTGAATAATCCAAAGAGCCTCTTGCTTTTGATCGTTGGTAATGTAAATCAACGCCTTCATAAGCAAGACAAAATTTGTGTAATCGCTGTCAGGCTCCATAGTTGCCTCGATAGCTTTGATGATTTCTAAAGTGTTTGTGCACCAGTAGCCCGTAGTAACGTTTCTAAGTCTAAAATCCTCATATAGGCGGCAGGCCTTTAAAATCAAAAGATTTTTCTGATGGCTTTCTCCCTCAAGGCTTTCTCCCTCTTTGAGGGAAGTTGCCATAACAGTGATTTCTTTATGCACATCTCGATAATCAAAGGAAATCTTGCCATAGTTGAGACCTGCGTGCATCTTTTCCTTGTGGATGTAATAATTCATGGTAAAGATTGAGCCAAGGAAAAAATCTGATGTGATATGATTCTTCTCGATGGAGATAAAATCTGCATCGCAAGAAACCTTGATATCTATAAATCCCCATGTGGAACGAGTGATATCTACCTCTCCCTTGAGGTTTTCATCTACCTGGTAATACTTGTCACAGCGCTCTCTAATGTCGAATGTCATCTTGGGCTTGAGGCCGCAGGAAACCAAAAACTCATCAACATTGATAGCTGCAATCGGCGCAGCCTTAAAGCCGCGATACAAAAGACGTGTACGCTTATCCTCGCCGGCGATAAAATCCGCAAATCTATCCGAATAAAAAACAGCAACAGCTTCTGAAAATCTGCTTTGTGCCAAATCTGCAAACTCTTGCAAGCTATGTATCTCGCCTGTTGATGCAACCAATGGACGCTTGACGTATTTAATAGTGAAAGGAATGGATTGTTCAATGCCAACAGCAACCACAACAAACTGACCTGAAATCTCCTCGCCATGCTTGAAGCTGTTATCATTAATCTTGTATTCTACGTTGATATTAAGACCATCAAACCAAGGATTGTCGATGATGATATAAGGGTTGTCGCAGTAAAGTACACCTCTAATCTTGACATCATTGGTGCTCTTGAAGGAAATGGAACCTGTAAAAGCATCGTTTACAAAGCATGTCTCCTCGATTCGCTGGGTATCAAACTCTATATTAGGTTTTAAATCGTCGAATTTATCCTCTGAAATTCGATAGATTCGTTTTCTCAAAACATTATTCCTCTTTACTTAATGATATAAAATAATTCACATTGCCGAGGCAACGCTCATCAAAAACTAGTTTTAGAAAGTCACACTAGTCCTAGCATATTCAAGATTGATTATAGCACAACATGTTGTGTTTTCAAACAGATTTAGCGCTCATTTTTTCTTTATTTTGTGGCAGATGCTTTCTGGAGAAAAAGAAAAATAATTGGATGTGTCCGGTTCTTGTTTTTTTGATAAAAAACAAGAATCTATAGATATTTACATGGTTAGATGCTAGAATGTTTTTGAAAATAAAGATGTTTGAATAAGGAGTCTTTTATGATAAAGCACAAGGACCACTTTCATGGAAGTGATTTAGAAAAAATTGAACAGATTTACGGCATCAAAAAAGAGGACATCATCAGCTTTTCTGCTAATGTAAATCCTCTTGGCATATCTCCTAAGCTTAGGGATGGCATCGCCGCAAACATAGATTGCATTTCGACTTACCCAGACAGGGATTACTTACAGCTTCGCAAATGCATCGCAGACTACTGCGCCACCGAGTCTGAAAACATCATCGTGGGTAACGGCTCCACCGAGCTTATATCACTAATCATTCAGATTCAACGTCCTACCAAGGCATTAATTCTCGGCCCTACTTATTCTGAATACGAGCGCGAAATCGCGCTTGGCGGCGGCAAAACAATCTACTATCCTCTTCGCGAGGAGAATGATTTTCAGTTGGATGTCAACCAATTTATCGGCAAGCTTTCAGAAGACATTGACATGCTTGTTATCTGCAATCCAAACAACCCAACTGGAACAGCAATCAAAAAGCACGATATGCGCAAGATTTTGGATGCCTGCAAAGAATGTGATATCTTTGTCATGGTCGATGAGACCTATGTTGAGTTCGCCGAAAATATTAACGATATTTCCTCAGTAAGCCTTACTAGAACCTATACAAACATAGCCATTTTGCGCGGCACATCAAAGTTTTTTGCAGCACCAGGTCTTCGTCTTGGCTACGCCATTTGCTCTAACACTGATTTAATGCAGACCATGAATCAACGCAAGGATCCTTGGACAATCAACTCTATTGCTGTTGTTGCAGGAACATTGATGTTCTCAGACGAGGATTATATTCAAAGGACCCGTGACCTTGTAGCATCTGAGCGAAATCGCTTATACGATATATTTGAAAAAAGCTCTCGCTTCAAGCCATATTGGCCACAGAGCAATTTCATGCTTTTAAAAATTCTCGAAGACGGAATCACCAGCAACGAACTGTTTGATAGATGCATCAGGCAAGGACTGATGATTAGAGATTGTTCAACCTTCCCATATCTAGGTGACAATTTCATCCGCTTCTGCTTTATGAAACCTGACGACAATGACAAATTAAAGGCGCTACTGTTGCAGTAGCGCCTGATAATTATTATTTTTTATTATTTTGATTATCCCAATCCGTGCTGCTTTGGTGAACTAATTGAATTAACCTTCTTTGTCGGATCACTCATAAATGACTCTTTATACATATCACCTTCTTGAGGGTAAGGTCTTTGATACTTAGGTTCTAACTCAATTGCTTGTACTAACAAGCTAATATTTTTCGTGGCAATCTTTAACTCGTCCCGCTTACTAAGCTTCCGACGTTTAGCAGGTCTCTGATTATCAGGTTCACTAGATTGCACATTTCCTTGTTCGCTTATCTCTTTTTTTAGATTTTCTATTCTTTGTTCATATTCTACTTTCGTAATTAATCCTTTATTTTTAAATCGACTTACTAGCCTCTTAGATGATTTTTCTTTGTTTTTTTCCACGGCGCCAAATGCTCTTTTGCACTTGCTAATCAAATTTTTTAAATCTTTTTCAAGCTTAACCTTACGGTTATTAAATTCTAATAAAATAGCACTTATATCATTTTTCAAACCATCCATCACCTCATCCTTTTCTTCAAGTTCCATATACAATTTAACAGCCGTCTTATCAGCTTTAAACCCCATCGCATTTGATTTATATATATTGAGGGTCCTTCTAAGATCCCCCATATTGCCACGAGAATCCAACACAATATTACACTTGTCTTCTAACATGGTTTTCAATTGCTTATTGTCCAAACGACTTAGATCCTCATTGTTTATGCATCCATAATCCTGTATATAGTTCGCGGGATTGTTATCAGTCTTCTGACCTTTAGCAAGTCTCTGCGCATCTACAGGATTACTGCTCGTTGGATTATTATTTTTTTGTAAATCTAGTATTGTATCTAATTGAAAATCACTAACTCCTCCAGTCGGCATTTGATTTTCACGTGTTTGTGCAGCAATACTAGATTGAACTTTTCCTTCTTCCAATATCTGTTTTTGTAGTTTTTTTATTCTTTGTTTTGCTTCATTCGGATTCAATCCCTGATTTTCAAATCGTATTAATAGCCCATTATATAATTTTTCTTTGATATCATCCTCGGCGCCAAATGTTCTTATGCACATGTTAATCTCTTTTCCCAAATCTTCACTAATCTCACCCCCACGATTAATAAATTCTAATATAATAGGACTTATTTCATCTTTTAAACCATTAAGCTCCTCGTAAATTTTTTCAAGTTTCATATACGCATTAACTGCAGTCTTATCACTATTCTCACGCATATATTCTGTTTGATATGTATATATGGTATTTTTACAAACATCTTTAGAATAACGTAACGCCGACACCTTGTTTAACTTGTTATATAACATGGTTATTAATTGATCATCCGACAGATGACTTATATACGCATTGTTTATATCATTGGAACTACTAGGTTTAATGAATATTTCAAACTTTTTCTCACACTTTCCAATTACTTTTTCTAATTCATCTACCTTATTTTTCGATTCTTCATCATTATTTAATTCTTTTTTAACAACATTAAGATATTTTTTAGCATCACCTAGTTTTGACTTAATATCAGATAGATTTTCAACATTAATATCTTTTATTTTTATTGCATGCGTTTTTTTCATAATATTTATTTGTTTCTGTAAGCTTCTATCTGTAAAATTTAATACATTGAATTCATGATAAAATCCCTGTTCTAATTCGTCTAAAGATCTCTTTGGCATATTTTTATTCCTCCATTTCTTAAAACAACTTTATACTTGCATTTCTTACTTCAATTATTTTCTATAAAACTTTTATCCTCCTTCTTTATATATTCAATAAAAAAAACTATTATTTTCCATCTTAAATAAAAAACTCTAAAACCATCGATTACTTGAATCTCTGATTTTAGAGCTTATTGTTTAAATTATTTATGACTTCTTGTGAGCTTTTCCTTAGGTAACTTACAAGATATCATTGAAGGACAAGGCACTACTGTCGCAGTAGCGCCTAATAACTATTATTTATTTATTATTTTGATTATCCCAATCCTTGCTGCTTTGGTGAAATACTTAAATTACCATTATTTGATGGATTGGCCATATCGTTTATTGGCGCTTTATACTTATCCGCACCTGGTTTGTAAGATTTTTGATTATCAGTCTTCTGACGATTAGCAAATTCCTGATCATCTTCACTTGTTATTGTAACAATATTAAAATCACTGTATTTTCTTTTAGCTTTAGATGTACTTGAATTATTTGATGGTGAATTATCTTTACTAAACATTGAAGAATCAAGTGTCCAAGCTGGGGGTACAATTTCTACGTTAACACTTGAATTATCAGTCTTCTGACGTTTAGCTGCTCTCTGCTCACTAGTGGAGCTAGTTGTATTTCTATATCTTTCCAATTCAGGCATTTTTGCGCGATAATAATCAATTACTTTATTTATTACAGTATCAAACTCAGCTGTCGCTTCACTCACATATTCAGCGTTCATTATGTTGTCTTTAATAACCTCATTTTTTTCGTCTATAGCATTGTCTAAGCCTGATATAATTTCTCTTTTTCTCTTTTTCGTTAGCCTCTTATTTTTTAAAGAATCCTCAAGCTTGTATTTTTCAATAATCGACGATAAATCTTTAGACACAGATTCAACCCTTTTCTGGTTACTTTTTCTAACTTTTTTTTCAAACTCCTTACTACGCTCTTCATCCGTCATGTTTGTCATGCTACCAAGATCACGCTTTTTAAAATCTCTAATGCGATTTTCAAGTTCCCTACCAAGCTCTTCATACGTCATGTTAGCCATGTTAGTCCTGTTACCGTAACGATTATTAATATCTCTATAGCCCTTTTCAAGTTCCTGACGAAGCTCAGCAACCGTCATATTATTCCAAGCCTCTGTATTCCTTCTCCTATTTCTATTTCCTGTTTCCTTTGGCATATTTTAATTCCCACCTTTCTTTTATATTGTTTAACCATTTAACTGTAATGCAAGATTTCTTACTTTTAAAAAATTTTGCATAAAGCATTTTCCGCTTCATATACTATTCAATAAAAATACATAATTTTTTTCCATTTTAAATAAAAAACTCTAAAACCATCGATCACTTTAATCTCTGATTTTAGAGTCTATTGTTTAAATTATTTATAATTTCTTGTGAGCTTTTTCCTTCGGTAACTTACAAGATATTTTTATTTAGCGAAATTTTTGTAAATAAACACCTGGTCGCTAATACATTGCCAAGAAGTAGATGATTTGGCTGTGCAAAGAATATACGTGGTACCTGCCTCATTTGTCATTATGCTGACCGCGCAGCTACCGGATTGATCTACATACCCTGTCTTCGCGCCAACTATTGTGCCTCCAATATCTTTATCTTCGATTCGGCGAATAAACCAGTTAGAAATTGTGATTCCTTCTGGATTAACATTGCTCGGAGTTGATTGATAAACCTTGGTTGAAATCACCTCTTTACATATATCATTATCCATAGCAGCCATCATGATAATTGCAATATCATATGGCGTGCTGTAATGATTTTCATCGTAGAAACCAACCGGATTAGTGAAATGCGTTGTATCGCCAATACCAAGATTGACGCACTCCTCATTCATCAGATTAGCAAATGATTCCAAATCGCCCGCAACATATTTCGCAAGCTCGGTCGCAGCATCTCCGCCTGATGGGAGAATCGTTCCATAGAACAAATCTCTGACAGTAATCTCTTCACCTTCCACAAAACCCGAGGTTGATCCACCACCAGCATATGAATAATCAACAGCCTCGTGGGATAAGGTCACCTTTTCATCCAACTGCTCAGGCGTAATATGCTTAGCAGCAGTAAGAACCGTCATAACCTTGGTCATTGAAGCTGGTACTATCCTTTCTGTGCCATTGAGTTCACCTGTGATTTCCTTGGTATCACTGTTGATGAGAATTGCATAGTTGCTCACTATATCTCCAGCGATAGTTGCCGTATTATCAGTTGTTTTCGCTGAATACTTACTATCAGAATTTTGCTCTTCTGCAGTTTCATCACCTTGTCCGTCTTCGGATTTCTTAGCATCTGGATCTTCATCGGCTTTAGCAGAAACCTTCAAGCCTTTCGTTTCTTTTTCTTTGGCTGCTTTTTCTTCCTTCTTTTCAGAGGCAGCCACAGAAATGCCGCTATTCTTATTAGTTATCTTTTTTACAAGAAAACCTCCCGCAAACAACAACAGTGCTACAATTCCTGCTATTTCTAGATAAACCTGAATCCTTCGAATCAGTCTTTTTTTCTTTCTATATCTTTGACGCTGCTCGTTTGACCAATCGCGCCTACTTCTATATCTGTTCATTGCAAGTACTTCCACCCCTTTTATCCTTATTAAAAAGTTTAACAAAGGCGATAGAACCCTTCAACACAGAACAGACTTTCCGTAAGAATTTAACAATGAATTTTCAGATCTCCGATTTGCTTACGATACCATACTATCCTCCTCTTTATCATTCAAATAAACGTCCTCTGAGCTCCCAAAATGTGACAGCGGAAGCCGCCGCAACATTTAAAGAATCCACTTCGTTTTGCATCGGAATTATAACGGTGTAATCACAACCATCAATTGTTGATTGCTTGATTCCTGTACTTTCTGTTCCAAATATTACAGCGATTTTGTTTTCATTTTTAAGTCTAGCATCTGTCAAAGATATTGCATCATCCCTTAGTGCTAATGAAGCTGTGGCAAATCCATGACTATGCAACAGCTGATTAATATCTGCATTCTTTGGAAGATAAGTCCATGGAACCTGAAATACTGTCCCCATAGAAACTCGAGCTGCTCGCCTATAGAAAGGATCAGTACAGTTTGTTGTAAGAAGTATTCCGTCGACCCCCAGCGCAGCCGCAGATCTGAATATCGCTCCTACGTTTGTGGGATTCATCACATCTTCAAGAACTGCAACGGTAGTTTTATTTTTAATCCCATCAGGAAAGCCTAAAATATCCTGATATGTAGGCAAATTTGGTCGCTCTAAAACAGCTAGAACACCTCGTGTGAGGTTAAATCCCGTCAGCTTATTTATTGCAGAAAGCGCTGCCACATATATAGGTAAATCCGTATTTACGTATGGTTCCAAAAGCACTTGAACAACATCAGTTTCAAAAGCTTTTTCCTCGATTAAAAAAGATATAGGATTCGCTCCTCGCTCTAATGCTCTTGAAATAACCATAGGAGTCTCAGCTATAAAAACGCCTCCGTGAGGCTCGTACAAATGCAATAACTGGGCCTCATTGTAGCTAGTATACAGTTCTAAACGACTATCATCTAAATTTTCAATTCTAATAACTTCCATCCAAGTTCCCCTAGAGATATATTTTCGAAATGTATTCTATTTATAAGAAACCTTATAACTCCTCTAATATTTCAGGAGCGCTATATTCCATCTTGATTTCTTTATACTTCTTTTCTGAATACTTTTTCGCTTTTTTAATTAATTCGCTTTTAGACAATTCTTCGTCGGTAAGATTACTGTAAATTACTTCTTCCACTTTATGAGGCTCGTCATAATCACAGAGTCTATTTTCACCATATATAGCCTTAAATCCAGTACTTGAATATCTATAGTAGGTTATATATTCATCAATTCCGGGATCATCATCATAACCCACCGCTTGAATTATGCTTTCACGAGGACAATAGAAATGAACATAATTATAATCATCGCAATCATTTATTGCGCTATAAGTGTAGCCATCTTTGAAAGTATAAACCATTATTCCAAATATTGTATTTACTACTAGTTCCGGTACATCATCGTCATCTAAATATATCAAATCAAACTTATGACAATCGGATGAATTAATTTCCTCATCAGAATAATATGGCGCCAATATATATGTATATGAATTTACTATGCTTTTATAAGCTTCTTTATATGATTTAAACTCACCATTTGTTTTTCCATTTGTTAATAACAATTCTATGTCGTCAACAGTATATTCCAAATTATCGTCATACATAGATTCTGGAACTCGTACTAAATTATCATTAAAGCTTATATCATATGAATCACTACCATATACAAAAGCCAGTTGTTTTTTATTATGTATGACATTCATTAAAACATCCATTTTCCCATCAAAATTTACATCACACAGTTTTATACCTGTAATGGCGTCAATATCGTCCGCAAAAATGGAGAAAAATTCATTTCCATTACACAAAATATCAATAAAAGTGCTTTCACCAACCTCGATTTTCAAAGTATATTTATCCTTGCTACTAGGAGCATCAATATCTAACTCAATCTCGCCATCACGCTTCTTATCCCAAATTGTTTCCTTTGATTTTGGCTCAACAAGTTTATATTTTATCTTGTTCTCTTTTTTAACATCAAAACGTGAAGCAATGCCTGCGCATATCAAAACAAATGCTAATAAAATAAATGCCGCTAAAAATATTCGCCGCTTATTTTTGAACATAAAATTCTCCTTTCGTGTCCTCTACTAAAAGTTACTCGAAAGTTTAACAGAGTAATGTATAGACTTCAAGGCAATGTACGTATAAGTTATTTTTTACATGATTGTGCAGCACTGTTTGAATGCTTTTTTTGCACTTGGACGTTGACTAATCTTTTTTTGCCAGCGTTTCTTTATTGGGGAGTATTTCCTTGTGAAACATTAGGCTGTCTACTAGTATTCTCTGAACTATTCTCTGGATTAATAATTGGTCTACTATAATTTGACCCCTGCGTAAATTGCAATTGTCTAATACGGAGTTCACCATATCTTAATTGTTCATGCGTCCAATTCAAAAAAATTCTAGGATACCTTTCAGACAAAAGCCCTGTCTGATACTCGAATCCATACTCTGGCCACTCCTCAAATTCTGTCATATCTGAAGGAGCATCTGACACAGTTTCAGTTTCGGGCTCAGACACATATTCTGTAACGTCAGAGTCAGTTGAATATTCATTCTCGGATTCAGGCTCTGAAATATCTTCATTCTCGAATTCCATGTCATTTTCATATTCTTCATCAGATCCAGGCTCTGAAATATCTTCATTCTCGAATTCAATGTCAGTGTCATATTCTTCATCAGATTCAATCTCAGTGTCATATTCTTCCTCGGATTCAATGTCAGTGTCATATTCTTCATCAGATTCAGGCTCTGAAATATCTTCATTGTTATTTTCCTCTTCGAGTGGCATTGGAGCATCCTCTGGTACAGGGTCGTTGCCCTGTATAGGCATATTTACATTTTGTCCCCGTACAACGGATATTTGATCAACTCCTGGTATAGGCATATTTACATATTGACCTTCTTCACCTGGCAGTTGCCCATTGTATATTTGATTTTCTGCCACTGGCATTGCAGAAGCATATGGTATATACACGTTTGCTATTTGAGCCCCTGCAACGTGTGTTTGATCAACCCCTGGTATAGGTATATTTACATATTGACCTTCTTCACCTGGCAGTTGACCATAGTATATTTGATTTCCTGCCACTGGCATTGCATAAGCATATTGTGTAGGTCTATTGATATATTCAACCGCTGTCAGTTGTCTAAGTCTAATACTATTGATTATTGATCCATCGATAAATTGATACTGTTCGCTTTGCATCAGTGTAAGTCTGAGACTATTGACTGTTTGCCCGTTGGTGAATTGAACCCTTGCTCTTTGTATGCTCCCATTGCTATGCATTGTCCTATTGAGGACAGGTCTCCTTAATCCTTGTGCTAAACCATTGCCTTGCATTCGTCTAAAATTACGTCCCCCACTATTATTTCCCGAAAAATTGTTATTATGATTTATCATTTTTTATACCTCTCTTTCAAATATAATCATTGATTGTTAGTTTTTAGATATCTCCTTCTTGCACGCTTATCACAATAAACTATATAGTCCATGGATGTTCCTACTACTATTTCAATAAAAATCTTTATTTTTTTCCAAAGATAGTAAAAAACTTGAAAAAAATTTTGAGACCTCATGAAAACCACACAAAAAAAGAGCCATGCATTGCATGACCCTTAGTATGAGTGGACTAGACGGGAGTCGAACCCGTGTCCAAAAGCCAATTCCCGGCCCTTCTACGAGTGTAGTTTGTGGTTTTGCATTCCCTCCACATGGCTCTCACAAACAAGATACATGTTTTAGTAGCTTCATAATACGCCCGCTATCGCAAAGCTTAGATAACGTCGTTTCCTACAAAGTCGAAGTCTGGATCCTAAAATGTAGGTGTCCTAGGTCAGACTGCTGCGCTTAGGCAGCGAATGCTAATTCTTTATCGTTAGCGTTTAATTTTAAGTTTGGCCATTTAACCCATCGCCGTGGGACTCGCTTCTTCCGCTGCATGACCCCTGTCGAAACCATTACTAGCCCATATAAAATAAAGAGCATCATTAATTATATAGAAAATCCTGTAAAAATCAAGATTTCCCCTCATCAGTCAGCTTCGCAAAATGTAAGCAAAGCTTACTAGGGCACAAATGTTGATAAATCAACATTTGCCCCGTTTGACAGCTCCTCCCCTAGGGGAAGCCTGGATAAATATTCTATATACTCCAGAAAAGGGGGAAGCCTAGGTGAGCATTCTATATACTCTCGCGAGAGGCAACCCAACCACGTTATTGTAATCGCCCTTTATGCTTTCAACCAGCACTGCGCCAAGTCCTTGGATGCCGTAGGCACCAGCCTTATCCATAGGTTCGCCGGATGCAATATAGCTTTTGATAGCCTCTGGCGAATTTGGATACATGGTAACCTCTGTACATTCTGAAAATGTATTAATATTGCCATTCGTATCTACGATAGTCACCCCGGTATAAACCTGATGTGTTTTGCCAGACAAATCCATAAGCATTCTAAATGCATCTTCCTCATCCTGAGGTTTGCCAAGTATTTTATCCTCAAAAGCAACAACTGTATCTGCTGCTAGAACAATCTCTCCTTTGTGGTTTGCAACAACTGCAACAGCCTTTTGGCGACTCAAATCCTCTACAACCTTGCTAGGTAGAGTCTCGCTAGTCACTTCTTCTATATCGGCTGGTTCTACCGTATATTCGATATTTGCCTGTTCTAGTAGCTCACGTCTTCTAGGTGAGCCTGATGCCAAAATCACTTTCATAACAACTTCCTTTATCTAAGCTTCATCTTGAAATCTCGTTCAGCTTCGCGCTTCATATCCTTCTTTTGGATGTCAGCACGCTTGTCGTATAGCTTTTTACCCTTTGCCAAGGCTATTTTAACCTTGACAAGACCTTTATTCAAATACACCTCGAGAGGAACTATCGTATATCCGCTTTCTTTTATCTTGCTAAACAAACGATTAATCTCTGCCTTATGCATCAAAAGCTTACGGGGACGAAGTGGATCTCTGTTAAAGATGTTGCCCTTTTCGTACGGATTGACATGCATCTGATAGATGAAAATCTGTCCGTTATCAATTCGGACAAAGGCCTCTTTGATTGAGCACTGCCCCATACGCATTGATTTGACCTCGGTTCCGTGTAACTCTATGCCGGCTTCGTATTCCTCTTCCATAAAGTATTCGTGATAAGCCTTTTTATTGTTTGCAATTAGCTTTCTGCCTTCTTTGTTCATTTATATATTCTCCAAATTAAAACCTCTGAAACTCTTCAAGAATGAAGTCGATTGTTCTTGCCTGCTCGTCCACCGAATCAAGAATGACTGTTACAGGCTGACCGAGCTTAAAGGTGCGCCCTGTGCGCTCACCAACCAAGGTTATATTGTCTTCGATGAATTCGTAGTGATCGTCGTAAAGAGTCGAGACATGTACCAATCCCTCGACAGTATTTTCAAGTTCGACATACATTCCCCATCCGGTGATGGATGAAATGCTTCCCTCAAATTGCTGCCCGATGAATTCCTTCATAAACTGAACCATCTTGAGCTTGTCAACCTCACGTTCACAATCCTCAGCCCGACGCTCTAGCTTGCTAGTTTGATTTGCCACCTCTGGCAGGATGGACTCGTAGTGAGATATCTTTCTTTCATTCATGCGACCACGCAGATGATCCTTGATAATACGATGAATCTGTAAATCAGGGTATCTTCGTATAGGCGAAGTAAAATGACAATAGTACTGTGCCGCCAATCCAAAGTGCCCCTTGCACTCAACATCATACTTTGCCTGTTGCATGCTGCGAAGAGTCATCTTGGTGATGACCGCCTCATCCTCGTGCCCCTTTAAAGACTCAAGCATCTTTTGAATCTCTTTAGGGTGGATGCTATCCTTGTTGCCCTTTAACGCATATCCGCATGCACCCAAGAATCTGCCTAAAGACTGCATCTTCTCAGGATCCGGCGCTCCGTGAACACGATACACAAACGGTGATTCCATCAAGTTGAAGTGCTCAGCAACTGTTTCATTTGCTGCAAGCATGAAATCCTCAATAAGCTTGTGGGCATCGTTTCGCTCGTATGGAGCCAAGCCGACAACCTTGCCATCCTCATCAATAAGTATGTGTGTCTCAGGAAAATCAAAATCTATTGAGCCTCTCTTCTTGCGCTTTGCGCGAAGAATCTTGGAAAGCTCGTACATCTTATCAATCATTTCTGAAACATCCGCATAGTTAGCACGCTCTGCTTCGTCGCCAGTCATAATTGCATAGACGCTAGTATAAGTCATACGATGATTGCTATGAATCACTGACTCACAGATTTCATGATCTACCAAATTGCCCTTAGTATCAAAAGTCATGATACAAGAAAGCGCCAGTCTATCTTCACCTTCGTTCAAAGAGCACATGCCATTTGAAAGGGTGTGTGGCAACATAGGGATAACTCTATCTGCCAGATAAACTGATGTGCCGCGCTTTAAAGCCTCTACGTCAAGAGCCGATGACTCTTGGACATAGTTGGTAACATCTGCGATATGCACTCCAAGCACGTAGTTGTCTCCATCCATTTCAAGGGAAACACCATCGTCTATATCCTTGGTATCTTCGCCGTCTATTGTGATTACGCACAAATCTCGAAGATCCTTTCGTCCTGCCGTATCTGCCTCAGATACCGGCTTTGCAACGGTAGAAGCCTGCTTGATAACCTTGTCAGGGAACTCTGTTTCAATCCCAAAGCTACGAACAATAGAAAGGATATCAACCCCTGGATCATTCTTGTGGCCAATTATTTCGGTAATCCGTCCCTCTGGCTTGTGACTATCATCCCCATAGTCATCAATATGACAAACAACCTTATGGCCAGAAACTGCGCCCATGTCCTTGCCTGCGGGGATGAATATATCTCTATCAAGCTTGTTGCTATCTGCCACAACAAAACCAAAGTTTTCGCTCTTTTCAAAGGTGCCAACAACATCAGAAAAACCATGGGTGATGATTCTGATGACCTTGGCCTCTTGTCGCTTGCCCGGCGCACCGAATGTAAGAACGGCAGCAACAGTGTCATCCTGCATAGCATAGCCCGTGTTGTCGCGACTGACGAAATAGTCTTCTTCGGCACCCTCAACCTCGATAAAACCATAGCCATCCTTATGAGAAATGAATCTGCCGATGATATCAGGTTCTAGATCGTCGTAACTAGGCTTATTCGCCTTTTTGGCAACCTGATTTAGAGATTGCTTTTTGGCGGCTGCCTCAGCCTTTGTTGGTTTCTTTTTGCGGTGGTCTTTAGTTTTGATAAACTTAGGACGATTCTCAGCGAGCTGATATTTACCGCGCTTTGTAACTTCCACTAAGCCCTCTTCTACAAGCTCATTTAACACGCTGGCAAACTCTGTGCGCTTGTCCTTTTCAACATCAAGTAGTATCTCTAGGTCCTTCTTTTTCATTGGTATATAAGAAGAACTCTTAAAAACATCCATCATGAAATGCTTTTGTTTTTCGAATCCGTTCATAATCCTCCTGTATGTAAGCCCTTATAGAAATAATTCCAATAAATTAACAAGAGCCACCCTAAATGGGTGGCACCTATAATAAACTATTCTTAAAAACTTCCAATGTTGAGCACAGCTGAAAGCACGAAGAAAAGAATAACGCATACGCTTGTAAGCTTAACCAATAAGCCCTCGCGTGAACGCCCTTTGTTACGGCTCCAGTATGAATCGAACTGCTGACCTGATAAAGAACCAAGTCCGTTCTGCTTGCCTTCCTGGAAAAGAATAATAACTGTAAGTGCTACACAAATAACTATTAATAAAATAATAAGAACTAGTTTTAATGATTTCATAATATCTCCTATAAGGGTAAATTTTTAAAACTATCAATGCGACGCTTCGCAACATTTGAAGTATATCACAGCATTTTTGGAATTTCAACCCTTTATAATGAAGCATCAAAATTCATTCCAGCAAGCATTCCCGCCTCTGCGGCCTTGCGCTCTTTTTGATATGGATTATCCTCATTCGGATACTTGATTTGCGTTGTTGTTGTACCTCCCGACACATAAGTTCTACCACACTCTGGGCATACTGCCGTATGAATAGCCACCGATGCATTAAGCACCTTGCCGCCGGCCTCCTTTGCTTTGCTGTAGGCATTGTTTACATGCTCTTGCTCATGGCCTCTTACTCTGGCACCTGCAGCCTTGGGATTGATATGCTGCGGAGATTTGAACGAAACCTGCTCGTCACTACCATCTTGGTATTTGCGGGATGCACAAGTTTCACACTCTAATACACCTGCTCGCTTGGCAGCTCGCTCAGTAGCAAACCCTTTTGCAAGAGCCGGATTGCCCCCTTGCTTTTCTATAGCCTCGGCAACACGCTTCTGCCCTGGGCTTTGATAAGGCTGCGCCTGTGCTATTCCATTCGAACCAATTCCTGATAATGATTTAATATCCATACTATCACCACCATAATCGAATACTTAAGTAGGGTAATTATAGCACCTAAATAAGGAGATTTGATGATTTAGATATTTTTCCAGTCAAATTGCCATTAGGGCAGGGCCTATACATATTGATATTTACACATAATACAGAAAATGGTATGATATTCAACGTTACTGAAGTTTTATTACAGAATAGGAGTTATAGCTATGAAAAAGAAATTTGCTTTATTACTTGCAGGAATTGCCACTGTTGCTACCATATTCACAGGTTGCGGAGAAAAAGATATTTCAGGAAAATATTCATCAACTGTATCCTGCTCAGAAGTATTAGAAGAGGCAGAACTATCTGAATTAAAAAATGATGCTGGCTTAGATATGGAAAATTTGTCTTTAGATGTGATATTTAAGCTTTCAAAAGACAAAAAACTAACTGTTAGCTTTGACGCAACTAAATTAATAGACGAAGTGAAAATAGCATTTAAAAAATTAGCAAATAAAACTTTAGACGAAGAATTAGCAAAGGAAGGCTTGTCAAGGGAAACACTTACCGCAGAAAATCTTGACCCCTCACTATATGCAACACCAGAGGAATTCTTCGAGAATTTTGATAAAGAGATAGATTCACAAATTGAAGAGCTTTCATCAGAATTAGAAGACGAACTAAAAACCTATGATTATAAAGGAACCTACAATGTACACGGTGATTTAGTTACATTTGTCTCAGATATGGAAAAGGACGGCATTACGTTTGATCAGGGAACAATAAAAAAAGATGGTTCCATAAAAATTATTACAAGTGTAGATAATGGAAAAGATATTACTCTAGTCCTTAAACCACAAAAATAGGATATCTGCACGCTTTTATAGTCATCAATAGTTTATTTATGCATGTGCCGCTCGCAATTACAAGCGGCACATGCAGTTTTTTCTTTAAAGAAAAATGAGTCTCTAGTCTACAAAAACCGCACTAGCCCAACCATTCTGCATAAGCACAAACTTCAGATTATAATCCTCATCAACAGTGATTTTGCTTTCACTAGGATCAAGATCTGCAAACAAAAGTTTATGTTTCAGCATAGTCTTTATCTCATTAACTACTCTCTCATTATCTCTTCTCAAAGCCTTTGCATAATCAGATACACAAAACTCTGGATGATTTACCATTAATGGACCATAATCTCTAATCAAATCAATCGCATTATTAACCTTGCGATATCTTAAAAATTCGACTATTCCCAAAGCTATAAAAAATAACCCTATAGGCAAAAAGATGGCTATTTGCACAATTCCTAGCCCAATGGCAAACACCATCCCAATTTGTTTCATGAAGTTGAAATTTATAACTAAATACGCCTTTGTATTTTTCTTTCTAAATTTTTTATCAAGCATTTCCATCAATCTCCTTAGTTATCCGAATAAGCCAATCCACTATCTAACATACCGGCACCATTACAGTATTCTTTTGCCTCAGCTCGCGTAATTTTCCTTGAATAGGTACATGCTGGACACTTAAAAACATAACGCGTATGCAATGGGATTATCGGTATGAAAAAGAATGTAAAATATTTTCTTTCTCTAACCACAATGTGTTTTGATTTTTCACCACAATTCATACATAACTCACTGCTAGGCGTTTCCGTGAGTAGTTTATCCTTATATTTAGTTCCACTAATAAAAAACATAACTTTTCCTCCAATTTTCAAACAATAATAGTTCTTTCATAAATGTGTCAGCTGCATTAGTTATTAGCAGCTGACACCGATAAAACTAAATCTCTCCTTAAGCAATTAGCAAATACAACTAAATAAACTCTTTCCAAATACTATATAGGTCAAATAATGCATTATTATCTTTCTCATTACCTAAGCTTCTAATGCAATTAACTACTATTTCCCTAGGATTCATCTCCATATCAGATTTAAAACCTAGCAATACCGGTTGATTAACAGAAGCTCTATTCTTTGGTTTAGTATAATAACCCCAATGAATTCCAGAATTATTTCGAATTATTACTTCCGCAAAATAGATGGCTATATCGAGTCCATATATCAAAGTTTCCGTAGATATACGTTTTTTAGATATATAAGGATGCATCCATTCTGGATACTCCTCAAGTTTAATCATATAGTCTTCCTCTGATAATTCTTCAAAAACAATAATGTTTTCAAACCATTCCCATATTTTTTTTAACGATTCAACTGAGTAATCAAGAACACACTTCGTATCCTCATTTATTCGTTTATTAAGTAACATAATTCTGGTTTCACATTCATTAACATACCAATCATAATAGATTTGTGCTTCTTCTTTTTTTAATTCTTTAAAACTCAAAACCCTAATTGGTGATTGAGAAATATAATACTCCATTTTTCACTCCTTTAATAATGAATAGTATATGGTATACCATTTTGGGTTAAGAAGTCTAACAGTGGTTTGGTTCCACCTATTTTTCCAGTCACTTCGCTTCTGAAGAAATGCCAGTGAGCGCCTTTTATTGCTCTTGACCTTACTAGTTCAGCATCCTTTAATATCTGGAGTTTCACATTTTTAGTCAGTGAAACTCTACCTACTTTAGACTCATGTGCAATACCGTCAGCCATTTGATCAATAAAACGCCCTCCTAATGACGTCCTTCTATATACCTAACGTTCACCACCTACCATCTCTGCAAGCGCTTTTTCACCCTAGTATGATAAAGAGGTGGGTAGAAATCAATTATCCATATTGATTCATCTGCTGTCCTATTGGATAATCATTCTGTAATAGATAGAGGTGTACGTCTCCACCCTTGAGGCATTCTATATAACCTCGTTCCCGTGAGACTGTTCCCTCTCTCTTTGCAGGATGTTACGTATTAGCTGGATGTCGGCAAGAACCGAAATTAAGCTTAGAATACACACTATACTGGAACAAATCTTTCCGGAATACGAACATCTCTTTTGTGAAATATGGGGAAGTTCATCTATGGCACTTCTAAGCAAATATCTCCTGCCCGAGAATATAGCAAATGCCTCT
>JAEEGL010746661.1_pt1 | contig 50513 bp, 44 predicted proteins | sample 9134231 | NCBI WGS metagenome assembly JAEEGL01 (sample SAMN16246548, study PRJNA631951) | gut metagenome | biome: gut microbiome; feature: rumen; material: fiber-attached | host: Bos | place: Iran: Karaj | collected 2018-10 | reverse complement strand
CATAGCAGCGTTAACTTCTTCCTTGGTAACAGGCTTATCAACTACTGCGAACAGCAGAGTGGTAGAACCGGTAGGGGGAGGAACACGCTGTGCAGCGCCGATGAGCTTGCCGTTTAATTCAGGGATAACAAGGCCGATTGCCTTTGCAGCACCTGTGCTGTTAGGAACGATGTTAACAGCGCCGGCACGGGATCTTCTCAGATCACCCTTTCTCTGAGGACCGTCAAGGATCATCTGATCACCGGTGTAAGCGTGGATGGTGCACATGATACCGGACTCAACCTTAGCGAAGTCGTTCAGAGCCTTAGCCATAGGAGCTAAGCAGTTGGTTGTACAGGAAGCTGCGGAGATGATGGTGTCATCCTTTGTTAAAGTGGTGTGGTTTACATTGTAAACGATGGTAGGCAGATCGTTTCCTGCAGGAGCAGAAATAACAACCTTCTTAGCGCCGGCATTGATGTGTGCCTGTGCCTTAGCCTTAGAGGTGTAGAAACCGGAGCACTCTAATACTACGTCAACACCTAACTCACCCCAAGGGCAGTTGTTAGCATCGGGCTCTTTGTAGATCTTGATGGTCTTGCCCTTTACTGTGATGGTACCAGCTTCATCATCAGCTGTAACGTCATTCTCATGACCAAGTTCAACGTAACGTCCCTGAGAAGAGTCATACTTTAAAAGATGTGCAAGCATCTTAGGGGATGTTAAATCGTTGATTGCTACTACTTCATAACCTTCTGCACCAAACATCTGTCTGAATGCAAGACGACCGATACGGCCGAAACCATTAATTGCTACTTTTACTGCCATTTTGTTACCTCCTGGGTTTTTTATAAATCATTTTGATTATACAAAGCCCCGGTTTTAAGGGCTAAGCTTGTCAAAATTTTGTCAGCGCAATTATTGTACTCAAAATAATACAAAAATTCAAGACCCTATTAAAAAAAGCTCTACGGCCCCTTCGGATATGGTATGATACACGGTGTGCGAGATCGCCCCGATGGGGCAAAATACCACAGAACGGAGCATAATATGTTTATTACCACTGATTACCATTTACATACATCCTTTTCCTCTGATTCCAAAGAGCCCATGGAAGCCATGATCCGAAGAGCTCTGGATCTGGGCCTTACGGAGATCTGTTTTACGGAGCACCGGGACATCGACTATCCCGTTCCTGAAGATGATCCGACCTTGACCTTTGATCTGGACCTAACTGCTTATGAAAAAAAGGTACGGGAAATGCAGGACAAATATAAAGGAAAGATCGCCATCAAATTTGGCATCGAATGCGGCCTGCAGCCTCATATTGTAGAGGAAAACAAGGCTCTGATCGCATCAGCCCCCTTTGACTTTGTCCTGGGAAGCCAGCATCTTTGCAATCATGCCGATCCCTATAATGCCAGTTATTTTGATGGAAAGACCGATAAGGAAGCTTATCGGGAATTTTTCGAAGAGATCGATCGCAACATCCGGCTCTTTGATGATTTTGATGTTGCCGCTCATTTAGACTATGTTGTGCGGGTCGGCCGGGAAAAGGACACCCACTATCATTATGAAGAACACCGGGAGCTTTTCCGGGAGATCCTCTCCTATCTCATCGCCCACGGCAAAGGAATCGAGATCAACACCGCAGGGATCCGCTACGGACTTAAGGAGCCCAATCCCTGTAGTGCTCTGATCCGGGATTATAAGGAATTAGGCGGCGAGATCCTGACCATCGGCAGCGATGCCCACAAGGCAGCGGACATGGCCAGCCACTACCAGAGAGTAAATGCCATTCTGGAAGAAACCGGTTTTCGCTATATCACGGTATTTATGGATCGCAAACCTTCTTTTCTTCCCTTATCGTAAGACGCCCTTTTAGAATGAGGCACAAAGCTCCTTCCCATAAAAGGATCACCATCAGCAGGGACAGACAAAACAGAGCCAGCTGACCGGTAAAATAGGGATCATGGGTACTGTTTAAATAGTAATATAGAGGGAATAACCTCTTAATCCCCCGAAACACTCTTACATAAAGGAAGATCGGACAATATACGATATTTGCAAGGATCAGTAACGGCGTCGTCATGGAAAGGATGATGCCGTTTTTACATATCCTGCGCAGAACCATGGCATAGAGCAGAATGGATACGATGTACACCGAAAGCTGCAGCAGTTCGCTTAACAGCGTCGTAAACACACCGGCAGCAAGAAGGGATAACAGGTAGATTACACCGCCGTTTAAAAGGATCTGCAGGATATAACCGGCTTCCCGCAAAATGACATGATCCTTCCACCACACAAACAGTCCCTTCTGTTCATCTTCCTGATAATAAAGGGCTGCCACCATTCCCAGGATAAACAGCCAAAGTCCCAGCATTCCCCGCATGGGCATGACCATGATGTCGTAGTTTGATCCTGCTCCGCTTTGACCGTCCAGATAATAAGATTCCACAAAGGTTCTGGGATAAACCTGAGAGTCGTACAGGCTCTTTAATTTTTCGTCAGTCCATGCACGAAGCGTATGCGCCCTCACTTCCCCCTCGTAAGCAGCATAAGACGTATAGCGATAGATACTGCAGTTTAAAAGTTCGGAGATAAAGGTGACTTCCACTGCCCTTTCCTTAATGGCAACGGTTAAAAATACGGAATCTTCCGTTCTTCTTCCGAAGGTTCCTTCGCTCACCGTTTCAAGGATAGCGGAAAGGGGCCTCTCTACGATCCAAACAGCGTTTACGGTGCCATCCTTTACTGCGCGGAGCGCTTCCTCTTTATCTGCAAACTCTGTAACCGTGATCTCCGGTTGTTCTTCCAGAAAAGAAGCAAACAGCTCATCCGTAGCTGCATCCTCGATGCCGCATTTGCAAAGGCCCATGGTTACGATCCCGTCATCCTTTTTTCCGATCTGTCTTAAAAAGATCACGAGAAGGGGCACCATTAACAGCAGTACAATATAACTCTTTTTCAGGAATAACCGCTTATTTAACAGGAGAAATCGCTTTACTTCCATTAGTCCAGATCCCTCCCTCTGATATGTTCGCTTCGAAACAGCATGGCCCCCAGCATAAATGCAAAGGTCACAAAGATCATGCAGAATACCTCCGGCAGTGCAAATCTACCGCTATAAGCTGCAAGAAGGGCGTCCAGGCAAAAACCGGTGGGCATGGTACGGGAAAACTTCTGCATGAATTCCGGAAGCAGGTCTCTCGGATAAAAATAGCCCGAAACAAACGCCATAAATATATAAATGATAAACTGGCCGGATAACTGAGCCACAATGCCGTTTAAAACTTCATACAAAAACAGGTGCATGGAGAAAAAAGTCACCATAGCGCCAAGCAGCATGATCATCAGGATCATAAAGTCCCGGGCTGTCATATACTGTAACAGCATAAAGCCAAAGCCGATGCAAAGGCATCCCCACCAGATCAGTCCCATAAGCAGATAGGCGAGAAATTCCAGCAGGATCTGTTTTTCCGCATAGATTCCCTTGGCAGAAGCAAAACGCATAAACGCAGGTTCCCGCCGGTAGAAAAAGGGGGCCGCAGCAAAGGAAAATAACAGCAGCAAAAACAGGCAGATGCACAGCACATAATAGATCAAAGTGCCTGCTCCGCCGGAAACCCCCAGTTCCTCATAGGAAAGCAGCTGGTTACGTTTCATGATGAGCTCCAGATCCTTTACAAAGAGGACTTCCACCATCACATCATCGTAGGATGCCGCTTCGGAAAGTGCTTTGCCATAGGCAAGTACGCCGGCATTGGAAGAAACGATCATCCGTGAAATACTCTCCGCCACCCGATCCATCAAAAGGCTGCTAAGATCCTTCTGTCCTCTGGCGGTATAATACCGTAGCGGCTTGTCATCCTGATTGTAATTGACCGCCTCTTCAAAGCCCTCCGGTATCACAACGTAGGCAGATAGTTTTTCTGCGCGGAGCATTTCCCTGGCCTTATCTTCTTCCATCGGAAGAAGGTTCACCAGATACTGGGCGTCATCAAATGCAGTAAGAAAAGAGATTCCCATGGAAAGGATGGGGGACGAAGTATCCCCGCAAAGACCCACATTGACCTTCATGCGATTTTGATCCATGGTATTGCGAATGGACGCATGTCCCGCCAGGCATACTAACAGTGTGATCACCGCAAGAACCGGGAGCATGATCCTGAGTATTTTCTGAAAGCGTTTCCTTTGTACGAAAAAGTAAGCCCAACCGGTCATGCTACAGCCTTTCCACCAGACTCTGCACATCCCCGTCATAAGGATATACCGTGGCTTTTCCGTCTTTTAAGATATAGCAGGTATTACAAAGAGCGATCTCCTCCGGTTCATGGGTCACCATAAGCAGGGCACCGCCCTTCGCGGTAAATTCACGAAAGAATCCGTAAATACTCTCTCTGCAGGGAAGATCCAATGCAGAGGTCGGCTCATCCAATAAAAGAAGCCTGGGCTCTCCTGCCACCGCACAGGCGATAGACAGGCGCTTTTTCATACCACCGCTCATCTTATGTACCGGAACATTTAAAAACTCATCGATTCCCAGAAGGCCGATGACACCGTTTTCAGAGGCTTCAATGATCGCAGATCTGTCATACCACATACGCAGATTCTCCATGGCTGTCAGTTCTTCGATCAGAGGGGTTCCCTGGGGTACATAGCTGACCAGACGGTTCCTGAGGCGGCCATCTCTCAGCAGATCCGTCTCCTCCAACTGACCGGGCTCTGCTACCGTAAATCTGCCTCTGTCTGCACGATTCACACCCGCTAAAATAGAAAGAAGAGTGGACTTGCCGCTTCCGTTGGCGCCAACCAGGCTGACGCATTCTCCGGAAGAGACCGACAGCGATACCCGATTAAGTACGATATTGCGGTATTTTTTCCCGATATCCTTTACCTGAAAAATCACTGTCTTCCACCCTTCACCTGATAAGTCTGTATTTGCAACATTTTCATTGGTAAAACCTTTACCATAAGCGTAAAAACGCCAGTTTTAAGATCCAGTCATAGGTATCTCTGCTTACCAGAACGCCGCTTGCTCCTGCATCTTCCAGGTTGTTTATCAGTTCCGAAGGATCTACGTGATCATAAAAATTCTGCCAGTCGGTAACATTTCGAACTTCATATACCGAAGCATTTCGCTCCACGTTGGTCTTCTTGCCGCTGCCTTGCTTAAAACGAACACGGACCGTTCCAAGCTCCTTATCTTTCAGGCTTTCCTTAAGCGTAATATCCATATCCTTTGCCTGGATATCAAACTTGCATTCCGTATAAAGCTCCAGCATATTACTTGCACGGGAAGCGATTTCTCCAACGGGAGTGGCACTTCCGAAACCAGTGCTGAGATCAAAGTTCAGGGTTCCGGAAAAATGACCGTTTTTCCAGGAATTGGTATCCCAGTTGGTGAGCCGGACTTTTCCAAGTTCTCTTCCGTACTCTTTGATCGTAAGGTCCATATCCACCTTACCCAGGGATTTGGTTCCTACTCCTTCGATACCGCTAAACTGGTAATCTCCGCCGTAATAATCCCTCATTCCTGCTTGCAGTGCGGTTTTTCCATTGTGCTCCGGATTGCTCCAGATCATCCTCACTTCGTCGTCATGATCTGCCAGAGCGCGGCCCCTTACTTCGCCTTTGCCATCTACATAAAGATACATGGTAAGAGCCGTTGTCGATGCGCCGCGATTAACCAGATAATACTGCGCATCTTCTCTGAAATAGGAAATCTCTCTGCAAAGATCATTATAAAGAGAATCCGAACTGGTCACATTATAAAGGAGCCTTTGCAGTTCACTGTCCTGAGAAAGCTCGTCATTCAGACGATCTGCGATATCCTTAAGATCCTGATACGTGATCCGCACCTTAAGGCCGGTAACCTTCTGTTCCACACTTCCTACATGGAGCATGGTACGGTTTTTATCCACATTATCCATTTCTCCGAGGATCAGGTCCGCATAACGGTTCGCCAGTTCGATCATCTTGACCTTATCCGGAAGGCTCTCTGCCAGTTCCTTAAGCTGACCCATGTCCGGAAGGCGGATATCCCCAAAGTCATTAACGTCCGACACATAATCCAGACCATAATACATCAGGTTTTCTACATCCTGCTCTCCCATGCTTGCGGAAGAAACCGGAACTTTTACATATTCAGAACTTAAAACGGGAACGGTGGCATAGACGGCATGCTCATCCAGATCGGCGATCACCTTACCGCTTGCGATATCCTCTCCGTTTAATGCAATATCTGCAACCGCTGAGAGTACATCATCTCTGGAAGAGATCTCCGCACTTGCTTTGACTTTTTTTACCCAGGAAATATCCTGTCCGGGGCGGACCATTGCCAGAACCGTCTGCAGTTCATCGGTAACCTCCCCTTCCAGTTCCACCTGATAGGTATGGTCATAGACGCAGGCAGAATCCCGGAAATAATCGCCGTAGATGCATCCTGCGGTTTTGATCATATCCTTACAATAGTTCTTCTCTATTGCCTGATAGTATTTTTCCGGGGAAAGCACCAGACTTTCTACGGTATTGACAACTCGTTTTCCGGCAAAAGCTACCAGTGAAGTAGCCGCGATCAGAATGACCGCTGCCGTAAGGATCCCTCCCAGAGCTTTTCCGGCGTCTCCGGAGCGTCTTGAATTCTGTCCTCTTCTAAGAGAGGTATTGGCCGGTCTGCGGGATCTTCTGTTTCGGATCCGATCCGAAGCTGCCCGGGCAGAACCCGAACCTGCAGCGCTGTAAGGACTGTAGCTGTTTTGCATGGAATCAGCACCGCCCGGATTTGTAAAGGCAGCCACATTCGCTCCGCAGCTGGTGCAGAATCTGGCATCATCATCTAACTTTGTTCCGCAATTGGGACAGAACATTTTCTTACCCTCCTCATATCCCTCATCTATCTGCTTCCCCTGAGCAGAATATACGATTACCGTCATATACATGCGGTCAATTACAGAATATACAAATATTTCCTCTTATGCATTCAACCGCAGGATCAATCGGTTGCATCCACGGAGACAATCTATGCTTTTCAGCAGATCACTCCGCCTCCCAGTACATGTTCCTCTTCGTAGAAAACAACCGCCTGTCCGGGCGTAATGGCACGAACCGGCTCTGAAAATTCCACAGCGATCTTGCCGGTTCCGGAAGAAACCGTCCTGGCAGGATCCGCCGGATCCGCCAAAGGCCTGATCACCGCCTTTGCTCCTTTATGGGAATAGCGGATCTTGGCAAGAACTTCTCTTGGCTCCCTTAATTCTTCGATACTCATGAGATTTACCTGATCACAGACCAGGCTCTTTCCGAAAACCGCATCTCCTGCATCCAGCACTACTTCGTTGGTTTCCGGCCGGATGGCTGCAACAAACACCGGATAGCCAAAGGCAATCCCCAGGCCCTTTCTCTGTCCGATGGTATAATGGGTGATCCCCTTATGACGTCCCACTACGGTTCCGTCGGTTAAAACAAAGTTGCCGGGACCGGGTACCTTGCCGGTTCCCGCAAACTCCCTGTCAATAAATCCTGCATAATCATGATCCGGAATAAAACAGATCTCCTGGGAATCCGGTTTATGCGCAACAGGAAGGTACGCCTTCTCGGCAATCTGCCGGATCTTTTCTTTCGTATAGTCACCAATGGGCAGAAGCGTTCGTTTTAACTGCTCCTGCGTCAGGTTATACAGCGCATAGGTCTGATCCTTGGCTGCCGTAACCGAATTTTGGATGGTATACCGCCCGTTTTCAAGTTGCAGGATCCGGGCATAGTGACCGGTTGCGATATAGTCCGCTCCGATCTGAAGGCTGCGCTCCAAAAGGGCTTCCCACTTTACATAACGGTTGCAGGCGATACAGGGATTGGGGGTACGCCCTTTCAGATACTCTCCGGTAAAATAACAGATCACCTTATCCCGGAAGATATCCCGAAAGTTCATAACATAATGAGGGATACCTATGGCTTCGCAAACTCGCCTGGCATCATCCACCGCAGACAGACCGCAGCAACCGCCGTTGTCTTCCATTCTGGCCTGTTCTTCGCTCTGCCAGATCTGCATGGTGATCCCCACCACATCATATCCCTCTTCTTTTAACAGGTAGGCCGCCACAGAGGAATCCACTCCTCCGGACATGCCTACCACTACTTTTTTCTTATTCATCAGATAGCATATTCCCCGGTTTCCGTCATCTTACGGAACCGCTTTTTATCTCTCATAAAACAGATCAGACCGCCGATAAACAGGATCAGACCACCGCCGATCAGTGCTCCGATGCCGCCTACATCCACAGATACCGGAAGGGTCTGTCTGGGATCATACAAAAGAAGCATCGTTCCCATGTAATTCTGGTAGTCCACACCATCGTTGTAGATCACATCCTCCTGATACAGGCTGTTGTAATATTCCACCGCATAGGAAGTTGCGGAATAAGGAATCTCTACGGAACGACCGGTCAAAGTCATAACACCGGGACCTTCTTCGGCATCGCTAAAAGTATACTCATTGATGGCCTGAAGCTGACGATCATAGTCCTCATCCTGCAGTCCCACAACGGCACAGTAATAATCCTCATCAAAAGCCAGATACAGCTTATATCCGTCAGCCATCTCATAAAAAGGATCCGATAGCAGATACACGTCAAACAGAACCGAACGGCCTTCTTCTGATTCATAGGGCACATACTGAAGTGTCCGGTCGCTGGCCATGGTCACACTGCCGCTGTAAGCCATAAATGCATAGGCAATAAGAAAGATTCCAACCAGGATGGCTGCAAGAGGAACCACCGGCAGCTTCGACTTCGGTAATACGGGATCGGGCTTAGGCGGTGCAAAGGTCGGATCTGCGCTGTAGCCAAATGCCGTAGATGCTGTAGATACATAATCTGCTCCGTATACAGGGCTTCCGCTTAAAGGGGATCCTTCCACGGGTGTAAAGGTGCGTTCAAACTTTTCGTACTTATCTTCCATGTAATAACTCCGTTTCAAGCATAAGGTTTTCCGTTTATGCGTTTATTTATCCTAAGTTCCAAGGACTCTACCATGTTATCATATTTTTGGACGGATGTTGAGTAGCTTCTCGATGGTCTCTTTATCCACCTTAAGGCTGCCCTGGATCATCTCCTTAGAGCCGCCTCCCTTTCCGCCGATCTCACGGATCCTGCCTGCTAAAGCGCTGCAGTCCTCTTTGGCGGAACCGATGATGAACCGGTAGCCTTCCACGGAGTTTCCGCAAAACAGACCGCAATATCCGGAAAACCGCGCCATCATTTCATTGACTGCGTTACGGCTGACCACCGGGTCAAAGGTTTCTTCCCATAAGAGCACATTTTCGGCATCTGCAGGAAGTTTTTCGATCTCCAAGGATAACAGTTTTCCAAGGAGCTGATTGTATCTCTGTTTCCAGATACCGCACTCCTCCAGGATCCTGGCGCAAGCTTCGGAAACCTCTGCCGGCTTCGCGGACAGCTGATTGGAGATAGCATTTACACTGTCCTGCTTTATGCGATAATCCGTAAGAGAGCGCTTTCCGCAACAGATAGTGATCCGAACACCGCCCTTGTAATTTTGCAGCTGGACCACCTTGCAAAGGCCGATCTCTCCGGTGGTATGCACATGGGGCGCGCAGCAGGCACAAAGATCATAGGGCCCGATCTTAACCAAACGGACCGCTCCCGTAAGCTCCTTCTTGCTGCGATAATCCAGCTGATCCAGTTCTTCTTTCTCCGGATACCAGGTCTTAATGGGGACATCCTCCCAGATCACGCGGTTTACCTCATCTTCTATCTGCGTTACCTCATCCGGTGTCAAAGGACCGTTAAAATCCATGGTAACCACCGAATCACTCAGATGAAAACCCACGTTATCATAATGAAACAGCCTGTGGACCGTTCCGGAAAAGATATGTTCTCCGGAATGCTGCTGCATCTTATCATAGCGGGCCTCAAAATCAATACGACCGGTCACTTTTGTCCCTTCCGGGATCGGGCCGTCCGTGATATGGGTAATGACATCCTCCCGGATCTGTACGTCTGTTACCCGGATTTCCTTATCTGCAAAGAGCGTACCGGTATCAGAGGTCTGGCCCCCTTCCTCCGGAAAAAAGGCCGTCTGATCCAGAATGATCTCATAGCCCTTCTCACCTTCTTTACAGGATATGACCTGTGCTTCAAATTCCTGCAGATAAGCGTCTTTATCAAATAATCTTAAGGTTGTTGTCATCGATGATCACCTCTTCATTGACTAACAGCTGTTTAAAAAGGATATCCAGCTCGATCAGCCGTTTTGTTTTTCGCATTTCCTTTAAGTAGGATGCGCCGTCCGTAAAGCCCATGGCCCAGTAGTTTACCAGTTCCTTCATATGGCTCAGTACCTGGGCTTCTCCGCCAAACTCCTTTTTGCTCTCTTCCAGAATTGTCTCATAAAAAGAACGCAGTCTCATTTTTTCATCTTTTTGTGATGATTTTGACGCATCATCTTGCATTTTTGACTTGCAGGAATCCCATTTTGCAAGATTTTCTGCAAGATAGGGTCTGGTGATCAGCCCCCTTCCCAACATGACGTGATCCACACAATTTCCGGCAAAATCCATGATTTCATCCGCCTTGATATAGTCAGAAAGCTGATAGATATTGCCATTATATGCAACTGGGAACTTGCATTTTGACAGAAGATTCTTGCAAAAAATTTCCAGATGGGGTGTTCCCCCATACCCTTCCCGGGTCACTCGAGGGTGCAGGATCAGCTCTTTCAGGGGATATTTGGCAAAAACTGCAAGAATCCCTTCAAATTCCGCGGGGTCTTCCCAGCCGATCCTTGATTTTACTGAAATTTTCAGACCAATGTTATCAGAAGACGTGCAAACATCAGAAAGAAAGGCATCCAGTTTCTGAAGATCCCGTAATAATGCGGATCCGCGGCCCTTCACTGTCACCGTCGGTGAGGGGCAGCCCATGTTGATATTAACCTCCGGGAATCCCATTTCCCACAAAATTCTGCAAGCTTTGATGCAATCGTCAGAATTGTTTGTGAGGATCTGCGGAATCACCGGATGACGGTTGTTCTCCGGTAAGATGTCTTTCAAATCCCGGCGTTTCATCCGTGCGCCTTCGTGAACCGCAATAAAAGGGGAATAATAGCGGTTTAAGCCGCTATAACATTCCCCAAATGCATTGCGATATATGTAATTCGTGATCCCCTCCATGGGGGCCATGGAAAACTCCATACGTACGCTCCGAACTGCTTAAGCGGTTCTGTCGTCGATCCCTTCACAGTGATAAACCACGATATCATTGATATCGATCTTAAACAGAATGCTTAAGATAATGAAATTGTCGATGGTAGGCAGGCACTTTCCGCTGAGCCACTTGTACACTGCCTGGGGATTTTCAAACCCGCAGGCGTGCTGTACGTGGCGAACGGTTAAACCGTTGACCTTCATGAGCGCCTTCATCCGTTCACCGGTAGCTGCCAGATCGATCTGAGGATAAACAGTAGATGTTGTCATATAAGAAACCTCCCTGTAAGAAATAAATGAAACATCGTTTGTTGATGTAATCATTATCTTCCTTACGGGCTTTTGCTTATACAGTAACCTCTGTGACATATCCTGTGCTATTTTGCATTATCTGCGGAATAGAAAACCTTTATTTGCAGGAATCCTTTCATTCTTCCAAAGGTGTGATCTCCCGATACCATTTTACGGCCTTCAGGATCTCTTCCTGCGTGGGATGATACATATTGATACCGCCGACAAACTTAAGGATGCCGCAGGTATCATAGCCCTTACAGCCGTATTCTCCGAGAAAGATCCCTTTTTTGTGTTCCGTTACGATCTTAATGTCTCTGCAGTAATCCTTCCGCAGGATCCCCGCCGTATAGATGGCAAACACCTGCTTATGTTCCGGCAGGTTGTTTTCCAGAAACTGATAGATCTCCTTGGCAAAATCGGAATAATAGATTCCGCTGGCCACGCCGACCCTATCATAATCTTTCAGATCAAAAAAAGGGGTGCGGGTCACATCCAGCAGGGTAATACTCAGATCCTCCTGTTTGATGGCATCCAGAAGGCGTTTGGTATTCCCGTGATGGGCAGAATAATAGACGATTGCTGTCCTTGTCTGCATCGGATAAGCCTTTCCTTCTCTTTAATAAGCTGCTTCGATCTCTTTCACTGTCTGATACAGATATTCGTTCACTGCGGTGCAAAGGCCGTACTTTTTTGCCTTAGCGATCACGGTACCTGCAAAGAGTTCAACTTCAGATCTTTGCTTCTTGATCCGGTCCTGTCCCATGGAAGGACGGTTTTCCGGTGAAAGGCTGCGCTGAATGTTAAGATACAGGTTCAGGTCCTCTTCCGTCAGATGTACGCCTTCGCAGTTAGCAAGAGCAATGACCTCCCGCATGGCGGAAACCATGGCAGCCATCTCCTTGCTTCCTTCCTTAAGGAGGGAGCCGTAGGTTCCGTTATAGACAAACGCACACTGGTTTAAACCGCAGTTTAACATGAACTTGCTCCACATACGGTGCCGGATATCTTCATCCAGCGTATACGGAAAACCGGATCTTTCAAACAGATCCAGGATGGCATCCAGATTCTCCTTTTTTGCTTTTTCCGTAAGGCCCACACAAAGTTCTCCAAACTTGGAATAGCGGATCTCATCACCGAAATGCATGGCATCCATGCCCTGAGAAACGGAATCGATGACTTTATCGTCTCCAAAGCGCTCCCTTAAGATCTCCTCACTGGTCACGCCGTTTAAGATGGAAAGGATGATGGTATCCTCTCCTACCGAGGATGCGATGGAATCCATCGCCTCATAGAGTCCGGTATACTTGGTAGCCACGATGACAAGGTCAGAGGCGCCGGCCTCCTTTGCACGGATCATATGAGGATATACCTTTTCTCCGTTAATGGTAAACTGCTTGGACTGATAGCGCTCATAGCGTTCATCGTCCAGGAGATAAAGGGTCGCTCCGTCCGGAAGGGCAGTGGAGAGTTTTAAGCCAAAATTCAGGCCCAGGGCTCCCATGCCGCAGATGTGTATGGTTCGAATCTCTTTCATAAGTTCCCCTTCTGTTATATAATCAGGTTAATTCCGGGATTTCAGGAATTCATCAAGTATTTTACTATATCACAACGGGAAAACATAGCCATTGAAAAAAATAACAAAAACCGACCTTCTTACTCTGATCAAAGAGTTCATGCGTCGGTTCAATCAAAAGAATATGGCGGCTTTCGCAGGCAGTGCAGCCTTTTTCTTCGTTTTATCGCTGATCCCCACCTTGATCGTGTTAGCTTCGCTCCTGCCCTATTCTTCCCTGACGGAAGAAAACCTGATCCAGGGCGTAACCAACATCACTCCCTGGTTTGTGGACCAGTTTGCGGTGCAGCTCATCGATGAAGCCTACAGTCAGGCCACTGCGATCCTGCCCATATCCGTCATCGTCATGATCTGGTCCGGTGCAGTCGGCATGCTGAGTCTGATCCGCGGTTTAAATGCCATGAACGATATCTCGGAAAAGCGTAATTATTTTCTCCTGCGGGGCATTGCCGGAATCTACACTCTGATCATGCAGATCCTCATCATTTTCCTGCTCCTTTCCCTGGCTTTCAGCAGTATCCTGAAGGATATGTATGCGCCCTACTTATCCCGCACCTCTTTGATCCAGGCACTTACCCTGCCTGCCAGACATGTGGTGGGACTTGCGGCTTCCATCCTGCTCTTTGCCGTGATGTATGCCTTTATCCCCGCCAAACGCCAGCGTTTTCGAAGGCAGCTCCCGGGAGCGATCTTTTCCGGCCTTGCCTGGTTTATCTTCTCAGTGATCCTGTCCTTCTATGCAGGCAATATGGATGGTTACTCCCTGTATGGTTCTCTGGCGGCACCGGTGATCGTCATGTTCTGGCTCTACACCTGTATCTACATCTTCCTGTTGGGTGCATTCTTAAATAAGTTCCTCTGGGAAGTCGTCATCGATTATGTAAAGACCGGTATCCTGAATAAAGAGATCTCCGTTCAGGAGTGGGACGGTCACAGACTCTGAAAGCGAACACATTAAAAGATCTGAGCACAACAAAAGCCCATCTCTTACGAGATGGGCTTTTTTATCCCAGGATACTTCTTAAATAAACATATTCTTTACTTTGTTTTCTTCTGCCTGCTGCTGGTTCTTCTGCATGATAAACTGTGCATCCTGCAGCATGGTATTCTTCTTAAGTTCCGTCGAGCCTTCCGCATAATCTTCCATGGTGATGCGGTTGCTGGCGTCGGTTAGATTGGCACTGGCTTCCTTGTTATAGAGCTCCGCATAGTCCAGACCGTTTTCGGCAGCGCCCAGCTTGCTTCGCTCGGTACTGATCTTATCCAGTGCATCGTCGATCTTACTTAAATCAAATTCACCGGTAACATCCAGATCTTCCAGGCCAAGCGCTTCCAGAGACAGGTTGGGAAGCTGTGTGGTGGTAGAGGATCCGTCGGCTCCTGTAACGGTGGTTACACTGGAATCCGAGCCGTTTAACAGGGTTCTCTCATTGAACCTGGTACCGGAAGTGATCTCCGTGATACCCTTCTTGATCTGATCGATCTCACCCTGAATGGCCTCTTTATCGCTCTTACTGTTGGTGGAGTTAATGGACTGGATGGCCAGTTCCTTTACTCTTTGTACATAATCGGTCAGGGTATCAAATGCGGATTCGGAAACCTTAAACAGGCTCTTAGACTGCTTTGCATTTTCCGTTCCCTGATCCGTGCCTCTGATCTGACTTTCATGCTTTTCGGCTATGGCAAGGCCGGAAGCATTGTCCGCTGCAGAATTGATCTTGCTGCCGGACGATAACTGCTGCATTGTGGTTCGGATACTGTTACCTACTGCTGATACGCTACTCATTCGGATCCCTCCTTTCGCGTATTGGAAAGATCTGCACTCCCGGGCAAATCTCTCTCATCCCATACATCAGACAAATAAAAAAAGCCGCGCAGCAAGTTGCGCGGCATATGAAGCATAAACAGGAAGTTGCAACTGGCTGACTACGTGAGTCCCTATAGTTTTGTGTCGCCGAATCGCTTCGGTTTTACCCGGATGCTATTTTTGTATGATAAATTGTACGACACCTTTGTCAGGTTGTCAACTCTTTTCTAAAAATATTTTTAAGGCTCCGTTCGATTCCTTCTCCGGTCCATTCCCTTCTTCTCATAATATGCCTTTTTCGCCAGATACATATTATGATCCGCCAGCTTAGCCAGCTCTTCCACCGACAGGTCCAGATGTTCCTCCCAAAGGGCGCCGCCAATGGAAATGGACAATGTCTGATCAAAATGCCCTCTCCAGGCTTCCATTTTCTCCTGGAAAATGCGGGTAAGGCCGGCAAGGGTTTCCTTACTGCCAAAAGCGATCACCACAAATTCATCTCCGCCGGTACGATAACAGGTCCCGAACTGCCCAAAGACCTCCTGAATGGTCTGTGCAGCCCCGGTTAATAGTTCATCGCCTGCTGCATGGCCAAGGATATCGTTGGCCTTTTTAAGGCCGTTAACATCCATCATGAGATAGATGAGATCATCCTGCAAACCCCCTTCCAGCAGACGGTTCATTTCCTCATCATAGGCCCTTCGATTCTTAAGACCGGTAAGGTCATCCACGTAGGCATGCACCCGCATCTGTTCGCCCTTGATGCCATACTGGATCAGGCGATAGAGATCGATCATCAGGATCTGAATGGTATACAGGGTAAAAAACAGCATGGCCACCGCAACAAGCGGCATCCATTCTCCCTTTTTGCCGTACCGGATAAGGGAAAGGGACGCAAAGATCAGCATACCGGCAAGTAGTATCCATCGCTCCGGATGTTCAAACTTTTTGGTTTCCCGGTTGTATATGTTGGTGATACCGACAATGAGCATATTGAGAATAAGAAGCCCCACCAGGATCTGATTCACAAACAGACCGTCCGGCAGATCGATGACTCCGCACAGGAATAACAGCATCTGCAGGATGAAATTGGCCATGGAAAGGAGCATGATCACCCTGGTAAAGGGATGTCCCGGAATAATGGATAAAAGCAGGGACGAAAATACAACGGGCAGTAAGAAGAACGATACATAGTTCACCATACCCGACAATGTCATCCGGTTATTCATGATCCCGATCACATGGAATTCGGATACCATCCAGACACTGACAATGATCCCGAAGTAAAACAGGCGCACAAAGCTGTGGGCCAGTCTCCTGCGATAGGCAAGCTGTGCTTCGTCTTCTGAATCACCTGCTGTTTTGCTAAGCAGGGTACACCGCATGATAATGGCCACCACGATAGCAAGGAAGGAAATGACCATGAGCATCGCTGCCAACACGATATACGGCAGTAATTCCCTGATCCGCTGCAGAGTAAAGCCGGACATTGTCGTCACACAGATTTCCTTTAAATGAACAGCGTAAGCATAATTACGCGGAACGATCTCCAGTGTAATGATCTTATGGGATTCTTCCCTTGACAGAGGAATGAGGGCCATATAATTGCCCAAAGTGGTGGGATGCCCAAACACAGAGGTGGGCTCTGCATGAAAGACCTGTTGCCCGTCTATATAGGCATTAATGGTCTCAAAGGTGCAACGGATACGAAGCACCGAATCGTTATCCAGTTCCGGAAGTTCTCTGCTGATCCGGGTCATTCCGGAATGGCCCATGGAAAAAGGAACCGTAACAGGCGTCTCCTCTCCGGAAGGCTCTTCCAGTATCCAGCCATCCTTCATGGACACATCATCGATGATCCCCGGAAAATTCCCGTTTTCCTTGCAGAATACAGCTCCGATCAAAGAAGTGGCTGCAAGTACTGCGATGATAAAAACAACTATGCCGTAAGCGTATTTTTTCGTTTTCAAACAGAAGTCTCCCCAAACCCTATACTCCAATGACATTCGCTATGCTTATCATAGCATATTCTCTGTACATCTACACACGGACTTCCACAGGATCCGCGATGACCATGGTATCCGGAGTAACCTTGCAGTCATAAGCCAGGATCTGTACGCCGGCCCTCACCGCGCTTTTCAGCGCATCGGCAAATTCCGGATGGATCACAGCGTCCGGCTCAAAATAGCGCACGTCCTTCATCTGGATCACAAAAAGAAGGTAAGCTTCGTAGCCGTCCTTCATACATTCCACCAGCTCATGAATGTGCTTGATCCCTCGCTCTGTAGGCGCATCGGGAAACCGCACGATACCGTTATCTTCCAGCGTAACGCCCTTTACTTCCAGAAAGGCTCTGTGAAGCTTTTTATCTTTCTGATATTCAAAATACAGGTCAAAGCGGGAATTCCCATAGGATACCTCCCGCTTCATATACGTAATGTCCGGAACGAAAGCGCCGGATCCAAGCCACTCTGCGGCCGCGGCATTGGGAATCTGCGAATCCATGTTGACAAGACGCTCGCCTTTTTTTACTGCCACCAGATCGTAGGCCGTTTTCCGTTCCGGATTATCCGACTTTTCCAGATAAACCTGTACGCCCGGGATCAGCAGTTCCCGGCATCTGCCGGTATTTTTCACATGGACCGTTTCCTTTGTTCCATCGATCAGTACTTTGGCGATAAACCGGTTTTCTCTGGAAAGGAACGTCCCTTCCACGATCTGCTTATATTGCATCTTAAAAACTCCTGAGGGATTCTAACGGATCATCCGATCAGACCCTGGATCAGGATCACTACGATCAGAATGGGTAATACGAAACGATAATAATACTTAAGCCAGTTGGGGAGCTTTAAGCCGTTGCCGGTATTACTCTCCTCCTGATACTGATCAAAGCCCCAGCCCCACCTGGTCACGCAAAACAGCAAAAAGATCAAAGACCCGATGGGAAGGAGCAGGTTACTAACGATAAAATCTTCGCTGTCCAGAATATCCCTTGCACCGATGAGATGGACATTACTGAGCAGATTATAGCCAAGCGCACAGGGAATGCTGGTTACCAGGATCAGGATAAAATGGATCAGAGAGGATCTGCTTCTGCTCCATCCGAAATTATCCATTCCTGCAGCGATCAGATTCTCAAAGACGGCGATCACCGTTGAGAAGCTTGCAAAGGTCATAAACAGGAAAAACAGCGTTCCCCAGATCCGTCCGCCTGCCATATGGACAAATACCTGCGGCAGGGTTATGAAGATCAGGGAAGGGCCTGCACCGGTCTCTACTCCGTAGGAGAAGCATGCAGGAAAGATGATCAGGCCGGAAACAATGGCTACGAAGGTATCCAGGCCACAGAGCCGGGGGGCTTCTCCGGGAAGCGTGTTCTCTTGGGACATATAGCTGCCGAAGATCTCCATGGCGGCAACGCCAAGAGATAAGGTAAAGAAGCTCTGGTTCATGGCCGCGGTGATCACATTGCCGATCCCCACCTCTTTTGCACGCTCCATGGAAGGAAGCAGGTAGAAGCTGACGCCTTCCATCGCTCCCTTAAGGGTTAAACTGTGTACAGCAAGAATAACGATCAGTAAAAGCAGCCCCAGCATCATCACTTTCGTAATCTTCTCAATTCCGGACTGTAAGCCCATACTGCAAACCACGATACCGAAAACTACGGTCAGCGCCATGTATCCCAACATCTGCCCGGGTGATGCCAGCATCCGGGTAAATACAGAAGCGGTATCTGCGGCTTCATCGGCGGCTACCGAAGTAAAGGTACCGGTGGCAAATTTCACTGCATAATTAACCATCCATCCGGACACCGTTGTGTAATACATCATTAGCATCAGACAGCCAAAGAGGCAGACCCAGCCGTGGATATGCCATTTACTGCCCTTGGGCTCCAGTTCCTTATAGCCAAGGACTGCGCTCTTTCTGCTGGCACGTCCTATCGCAAGCTCCATGGTCAGGATGGGTGCACCCATGATGATCAAAAACAGCAGATAGATCAGCACAAAGATACCGCCGCCGTTTTGTCCCGTAACATACGGGAATTTCCATACATTACCGATACCGATGGCACAGCCTGCGCTCACCAGCAAAAAGCCAAGTCTCGAGCCGAAATTCTCTCGTTTCATGTTCTTTAATCCCCCTGTGTTTCATTTTCTACGACGAATATTTATACACTGATATGAATTATAACCGTTTCTGTCCATTCCCGCCACCCATAGCCCCGTACGGGCTTTTCGTGATAAAATATTAGCCATGAAAAAACATGTAAAAATCCTCAGCATACTGGTCCTTGGCGCGATGCTTATGACCGGATGCGGTGCTGATCCTGTACCGGTAAATACAGAAACTGCCACAGATGCAGAAACCAACACAGATACAGAAACCAACACAGATACAGAAGTTATCACAGATGAACCTGCATCCGCTTTGGATGAATCGCAAGCAGATGACTGTAGCTCTGCCACCGTTACCCTCCGGATGGTGGGGGACATCCTCCTGCATACTCCGGTGGAAAAGGCAGCCCTTCGGGAAGACGGCACCTATGACTATACGGCGATCTTTTCCCATACACAGGATCTGGTCAGGGAAGCAGACTTAGGGCTGGTCAATCAGGAAGTGATCATCGGCGGAGAAGAACTTGGGATCTCCGGATACCCTGCATTTAATGCTCCTTACGAGATTGCAGATGCACTGGCAGATGCCGGTTTTGATGTGATCTGTCATGCCACCAATCATGCCCTGGATAAAGGAAAAAAGGGTATCCTTAACACCCTCTCCTATTGGGAAGATCACTATCCTGCGATCACTACCTTAGGGATCTATGATAACGAGGAAGCATCGCAAGAGGTGACGATCCTTACCGTTAACGGTATCCGCATTGCCTTCCTGAATTATACCTACGGAACCAACGGCATCTTACTTCCTTCCGATATGCCCTATTGTGTGGAACTGCTGGATAAGGAAAGAGTCATCGCGGATCTTGACAAGGCAGAAGCAGAAGCGGATTTTACCGTGATCTGCCCCCACTGGGGCGTGGAATATTCTTTGAAACCATCCACAGAACAGGAAAAATGGTGTAAGGTATTTATGGAACACGGCGCCGACCTGGTTCTGGGCACTCATCCCCACGTCATCGAGCCCATTGAGGAAATGACTGATGATAACGGCCATTTTATGCTGGTCTATTACTCTCTTGGCAACTTCGTCAACTGGACTTCCGGAACCGGCGAAGGTGTTGCAAACCGCATGGTTGGCGGTATGGCGGATGTAACCCTTGAAAAAGATAAGAACGGGACGGTATTGATATCCGATTACGACGTGATCCCTCTGGTCACCCACGTAACAAAGGGAACGGACGGTGTTACGGTCTATCCCCTTTCGGAGTACACCGAAGAACTGGGGCAGACAAATGAGATCCGCAGTCAGGATAGCACATTCTCCTACGATTACTGTGTAGACCTGACAGAAAAAATATGGGGCGAGGCAATGCAATAACATGAAAAAAATCTACTGGCATCTTCCGGGCTTTTGCGTTTACTTCTACATGAATCAGGTAATGATCCATCTGATGCAGACCTATCCGGAAAAATTCGAAGAAGGCTACACTGTCGGCAGCGTCTACGGTACCTTTCCGGGTGCCATCTGGAACGGCGGCCGGGCAGTGATCGGTATCACTCCCAAGAAGGAAATGGAAGCCATTATCGGAACCTACAACCGTTTCGGCGTTCCGGTGCGTTTTACCTGGACCAACTCCCTTCTGGAAGAAAAGCATGTAAACGACACCTATTGCAATCTGATCATGCAACTGGCCGATAACGGCAAGAACCAGGTACTGGTCAACCGGCCTGTGCTGGAAGAATACCTGCGAAAGACCTATCCCGGTTTTCAGTACATCTCTTCTACCACCAAGCGCCTGACAGACCTTAAGGCCATCCAGGAGGAGCTTTCCAGGGATTACGCTCTGGTAGTGCTGGATTATGACTTGAATCACAATGAGGCTGTTTTAAAGGCCTTAGAGCCCTGTGCGGACAAGATTGAGATCCTGGTGGACGAAGTATGCTTCCCGGGCTGTAAGATGCGTAAAGAGCATTATAAGGCCGAATCTGCCTGCCAGTTATCCTTTGACAAGGGAAAGCCCTTCCCCTGTCCCAATACGACCACGGCGCCCAGTTTTGCAGAATGCAAAAAACGCCCTGCCTTTATCGGCAGGGATGACATCGGCAGCTATATTGACCGGGGGTATGTGAACTTTAAGATCGTAGGGCGTGGCCTTCCTCCGGAGATGGTCAAGGAATCCTATCTCTACTATCTTCCCAGAGAAGAAGAACGGGAATGGGTAAAAAACAAGCTGGAATCTGAACTCAATAAGATCGGCAAACGCTTTTAAGCATAGATTGCAAACATCATAAGGGCAAAGCAGATCACAAAGGCAATGGTGCCCTTATCGTTATCCTTACCGTTAAAGTGCTGCGGGAATTCTTCCACCGTATTAAAGATCATGGCACCGCCGGCGATGGTCATCACATAGGGTAATACCGAAGGAAACAGGATCATGACTAACAGGGTAAATACACCCAGAAGCGGCACCGGCATGCCGGATACCACACCGATAAAAAAGCTCTTACCGGTACTGCTTCCCTGCTCTCTTGCCGGGAAGGAAACAAACAGCGCTTCCGGGAAATTCTGCACCGCAATGGCCACTGCCAGGATCAAGGCGGTCGAAACACTGATCCACTCTGCTTTCATAAAGGCGCCGGCAAAGATTGCTCCAAGAGCAATGCCTTCCGGAATATGATGGATCACTTCCGCCAGCATCATTCGGATCTCAGCACTTAAAGACACCTTCGGTCCTTCGGTGATATCCACATAGGCGTGGGTGTGAGGCACCAGATGATCTAAGAGATACTGTAAAAGGACCCCTCCGCAAAAGCAAAGGAAAACGGGAATACAGGTTGCCATCTTAAGTCCCTTAAAGGTCCGGGCCGCCGGCTCGATGAGTCCCCACACGGAAATAGAGAACATGATACCGCCTGCACCACCGACAAAGATCGTCCGAAGTCCCGCTTTTAATCCCACATTTTTCGCATACACAAAAGCAGCTCCCGCAACGGTTCCAAGCAGAGGGATCAGCATCCCGAACACGATAGCGGAATCTTTCATGGCTCCTGCCTGATCCAGCGCATCCACCAGCGTATTACAACCGATAAACAGTAAGATGGTTCCGCCCATGACCTCGGATCCGGCTTTGTATCTGGTCCCGAACAGATTACCGATCTTAACGCCAAAGGCGGAAATAAAAAAGGTCACAACCGCAATGATGGTAACGGCAAGGGCCGTATTGGCAAGGGATCCCGCCTTAAGCACCTTAACCGGTACCGCAACAAAGGTGATCCCTACGGCCAACGCATCAATGCTGGTTGCAACCGCCATGATAAACATTGTCTTAACATCCAGTCCGGCTTCGGTCTCTTCCTCTTCCGAAAAGGCCTCCCGGATCATATTGATCCCGATAAAGGAAAGGAGCCCGAAGGCCACCCAGGGCGCTACGATGCGGATCCATTTTTCAAATCCGGATCCCACCAGAAAACCGATAAACGGCATGATCCCCTGAAACGCGCCAAACCAGACTCCACAGATCAGCGATTCCTTTATGGTCAGCTTCTTGACGGCCAGTCCCTTACAGATGGAAACCGCAAAGGCATCCATCGCCAGACCTACCGCAAGGAGTAATAATTCAAAAAGTCCCATAGCTTCCTCCCGCAAAAAGATAGCACCATTATACTCCTTTTACAGGAAAGGAAAACAGGTTTTATAAATAAGTCACCTGACGGGCCGCATCATAGGTATGAGGCTCCTTGGTCACTGCCTTGTGTCCCACTGCAAGAGCGATCTCATATTCATAGCCTTCCGGAATGGCAAACTTGGCTTCAAATTCCTTCCTGCGATCTCCACGCATAGCATCATAGATACAGCCGATGATCAGGCTTCCAAGCCCCATCTCCTCTGCGGCAAGCGCCATATTCTCAACGGCGATACCGGCATCCAGCGCGCTCCATTTATAGGAGGCATCCGCACTTAACAGGATCACAGTGGGCGCTTCGTAGTAGAAGTTATGAGGCACATCCTTAAGATCCCGTAAGCGGTTCTTCTCATCTTCCAGCTCCTTTAAAGCCTGATGGTCTCCGTCCAATACCGTAAAATGGATCTCCTGCTTATTGGCTGCCGTAGGCGCCTTAAGCCCTGCTTCCACAATGTTTTTGATCTCCAGTTCGGACAGTTTCTCCGGGGTATATCCACGGGTGGAACTGCGCTTTGTAATGGCTTCCTGTACGTTCATGTCTTTGCGCCTTCAGTTGTTTATGTAAATGAACGCATATGAATATCACCCTGGTATTCTCCCAGCGTGATCACGTTCTGATCCAGGTCTACCGTATCTACCTCCACCCCTTCGCCCTTAAGGGTAAAATCCGAAAGATTGGCCTTACCGAACAGGTGAGGACGAATGATGGCACATTCCATCTCTTTGGTACGGGGATCTTTCATTACCAGGATCCTCGGGCTGCGGCTGTCTACCAAAAGCCAGTAGATAAACATCTCCTTGCGGTTATATCGGTTCATGACCTCGGAACGGTCACTTAAATGGATACGGATAAAATAAAACAGATGCAGTGCCACCGATTCCGCCAGAAGAAGGATCAGCGTTACTATCTGCGGAAGTCGTACCGCTGCCCACTGGCCACGGAGGCTTACCATCAGGCACAGCGCACCGACCACCCCCAGGATCGCCCATGAGAGATATTTAAAGTATCGCATGTTGTGGCGGTATTTCATCTCCCTGTTATATGCACTGTCCTCATCCATGAAAAAGGACTGCATTTCCCGGACCAGTCTTAAGTTTTCCGATAAGGTCTTATCCTGTATGATCTTCATCACAGTACTCCCTTTCTGATCCTATTGTATCAAATCCATTGGAAAACTCTATAAACTCATTGTTAAATCCGTATAAAAAAATCCGCAGCCTGACCCGGTGACTGCGGATTTTTGCAGTCTCTGCTAAGAGACTGCAAAAAAGCCGGTCACTCCATGAGAAGTGACCGGCTTTAAGCCTCATATTAAAGTCCGCAAAAAACAAACCTCAGCTGGCATATCCGCTGGATTCGTACTCTTTTCTGAGTTTCTCCTGCTCGTCTGCAGACATATTGTTGAAAATATTTTTGGCTGCATCGGGATTCTGTCCCAGATGCTTGATGGCAAATAACCAAAGTTCAAAATTCATAATGTTCTCCCCTCATGAAAGTACTATCGCTTTGTAGGAATATTTTACCTTAAAAGCACCCTTTTTTTCAATTCTAAATTCGACTGTTTTTCTCTTTCGTCTGTTTTGCAACAAGAGCTTCCTGATCTCTCAGAAATAGCGGGTAGGAATGCAAAGGGCCGATTCATCCACCTCGGATACCCTTGCAAAACCGGTGGCGCTCATGATATAGCGAAGTTCTTTTGAAACCTTTGTAAAAAACTCTTCCGTTCCCTTTACGCCGCCCTTTTCCAGAGAAGGCATCATGGCTCTGCCGATGGCCGCAGCATTTGCTCCCAGCGCCAGCGCTTTGTACACATCCGCTCCGGTTTCGATCCCACAATCGACAATGATCTCAACGCCCTTTCCTTCCAGAGCTTCCCGGATCTTCGGAAGGATCATCATGGGCGGGATTGCATAGGGAAGCCGTCCGTGATGGTGACTTACGATAATGGCTTTGGCTCCGATCTCGGCACATTTCAGGGCATCCTCCACGCTGAGGACACCTTTTACCACAAAAGGAAGGCGGGTATTTTCCACATAGGACCTCAGCATATCCGTGGTCTGGGTAGCCATCTTTTCTCCTAAGACGATGTCATAGCCTTCTTCCCCAAAGATATGATCGATATCCATTCCCACCGCAAAAGCGCCGACGCTTTCCGCAAATTGCAGCTGATCCCGTACTTTGCCGTTATCGGCATAAGGTTTAACGATACGAACCGTCTTTGCTCCGGTATCTGCGATCTTTTGAAACATATCATTTTCCATCATGCCGCAGAAGTTTAAGATATTCAGATTCTTCGCCGCAATGGAATACTCTTCCAGCCCGGTCAGTTCTCTGCTCTGATATTGACCAAGATGGGAAAATGCAGGCGTCATCACCGGCATGGAAAAGGTCTCACCAAAAAAAGTCGTTGTCAGATCCGCACAGACCGAATCCACCAGACGCTGAGTAAACAGGATGGAATCCATAAAACGGCTGGTCAGCACATTGGCATCAGAAATCCTGGTATAATCCATGGAGCACCTCCTTTAAATAAGCCAAATATTTCAGATATTCTTCATCAGTATTAAGATGCTCCAGGATCACCGGCATCTCAGGATCGATGGCATGCATCTTTTCCGCGTAATAACGTAAGGGAAACTCCCCGTCTCCGGGGCCGCATTCCTCTAACCTCATGGTAAAGGCTTCGCTTAAATGTACGTCTTTGATATGACAGCTGCGGATCTTATCTCCCAGTAACCTGACTGACTGATCGATCAGTTCTTCCGGATAGAAGTAACGGTCGATGGAATTGATCATGTTGATCATATCCATGTGGACGGCAAAGCGGTCTCTGTTTACTTCCTCCAGAAGTCTGGCGTAATCCTCCGGTCCGTAAGGGATCATCCAGGGCATGGGTTCCAGTGTAAAATACGTGTTCTTCACATCCGCCCGGTCAATGATCTCCTGCACCATCCGGATGGTCTGTTTTCTGGCTTCTTCGGAAAAATTCTCCTTATAGGCTCCGTCCCAGATCGGTCCAAAAGCTCCTGCAACGTTGACGCAGCATCTGGCCCCCAGAAGATCTGCCAGTCGAAGCTGCTCCACGCAGTAATCCATGTTTTTCTGTTTCTGTTCAGGATCCGGGGATAAGGCATTTCTCCAGATCCCCACTTCGGCGATCATAAGACCAGCTTCATCCGCCGCCTGTTTATAGGCCAGGATCTGTTCTTTCGGCGCATCACTCTGCACCGGAAAAACCACGGCTCTGCAGCCGAGACTTACCTGATTTTCCGCCCACTGTTTTGGCGAATCATGCTGTAACGGAGACGATGTTCCAAGACGCATAGGTTTCCTCCTTATCGAAGTGCACGTAATTCTATTTTATGTTCCTCCGTCACGCGAAAGCTTTCCAAAGCTTTCTGAATGGCCTTTTTATGGGTCCATTCGGGTAATCTGTGCTCCTTAATAAAAGGAAGGGTCGCATCGTACTGTTTGGCTAGTGCGGTTGCAAAATACCAGGCAACCATCATTTTCAGGTAATAATCCTCTCCGTCTTTTCCTGCCACCAGGTCCAGGTACTCTGACTTAAAATCCCCATCCAGGAATTCATTCATCAGCATCCGTATGCCAAAGCGCGCGGTATAGGTATGCTCCGATGCGATCCACTTTTGAATGTATGGAAGCAGTTCCTTATGATGCTTCTTAAAGCACTTCGGCGAAGACTGGTCACATACCGGCCAGCAGTCCACATAGGGAAGGAAGGCTTCCACTGCCTCAATACAGGCACCAAAATCCCGGATCAAGGCGATCAGGAAAAAATGTATGAGATTCTCCTCATAATACTTATGAGGAAGACTATGCAGAAACTCCTCCGCCAGATCCGTCTGATAGAGCTCTTTGGCTATCCGACGCATAACGGGAGTTCGTATGCCAAGAATCGTATCTGCCGGGATATTGGGAACTAATTTACTTTGAAAAAGCTGATAATCCGGATCGATCTCCGGCTCTAAGATGTGATAGATGCTCGTTGCCATCCTCTGCCCCCTTTTTGCAACGCTTTTGTAACCTGCTCTTATTTTACCATGGGGAATGTCTTTGTCCTATGGCTTTTCTACCGACAGATTCGGCAGCTTGTTGGTCTTTTGCCGTTTACGCAGATTATGATCTGCGTAAATCATAAAAAAAGAAGGAAGCCCGTCGTTAGCTTCCTTCTCGTAGAGGGGGGAGACAAATCGATCAAAAATCGATTCATCAAATTCTGTTTAAAGAACTCATCTAGATTATTGCACAGTACTATCAATAGTTCAATATGCGAACGCAAATTCATGTAAATATATGATGGTTCCTGTGTCCTTTTTGTGACCGTTTGCGTAGTACTATGCTTGTAGGGAGTTTGCTACAGAGCAGGCGGTGCGTCACGGATGCACCCCTGCTTCTTTTATTTTCCGTATCTTACTCTACTTTCCGGCATCCCGAACGGCCTGGCGAAACCTCTGCCATTCTTTTTCGTCGCTCTCTTCCATGTAGGAATAATCCACATTGCCATATAACTCCGGTGGCAGGGATCCGTAAACCTTACGGACCGAAGCCCGTCCTACGGCGTCCATATCAAACTGTGAATAATCAATCGGTAATCGTTCCAGCATAGATCCCGGTTTATCTTCCGGGGCATACATATCCCGGTATACTATGTGCCTTGTCATGTTTTAAAATCCTATACTTTGGGGATATCCCCCGTTCCTTAGTTTTAAACGTATGACTCATTATAAACACGAAGAGGAGCCTGCGTCACTTACCCGGAAGTTTAATCTTCTCCCGGAAACGGTTACAGACAGCAAAAAAGGTGAAGAACCCATCTTCACCTTTTTCCCCACAATTTTCAAACAAACACCAACAGCAATCAACGCAATCTTTTTTCGTACCCTATTATCCCATAGAATACTCATAATTGCAAGGGCAATTTGCAAAATTGTCTAACATTATGATTTTTGCTGTTCCCGGTTCTTTTTTGCGATGGCGATCATCTGTGCAATGCTGTAAATCAGCAATACCAGCAGCACCACGGTAAATACCAGGATAAAGATCGAGAAGGGAGCGTTTTTTGCGATCACTTCCAAAAGCCTTGCAAAAAAGCCGTTTCCTGTAAGACTCTCATCCTGTAACAGGGTATAGAAGGATACCATGACTGCAGTCCCATCGGTCAGTGCGGATACGATGGCCAAAATGGAGATGATACCAAGCAGTCCGTTCATCTTCCGCTCGTTTTCCTTTTCACCGTCCTCTCTCTGGATCCTTGCCAGTTCCGTTAAGGATTCGATGCCGAGGGAAAGAGTCTCCATATCTTCGCGGATTTTAAGATGTTCCTGCAGATACTCAAAGAAATCGTTCTGATGCTGTACATGGCTGACCGACATATAGATACTCTTCATGGAGAATACATTGATCTCCGCAAGGAGATGCTCCATTTTCTGTCCGGTATAACCATCATCCAGGTAATTATCCGGATTGGCGGATAATTCGTCGGTGATCCGTCTCTGGTAATTGTTTACCGTAAAGGACTGATGCAGCGCCAGAATGTAAAACAGGAAGTAATCCACCCGGATCTTACCGGCTAAGCCGTTCTCGTAGAAGGTCTGATTATCCTCTCTTCGAAGAGCGTAGTAGCCTGCTCCGTCTCTTCCGGCAAACCAACGCACTCCCTCAAAAGGCTCCATCATCCGGTCTCTGGTAGCCGGCGATATATGATAACGGGAAGTATAGCCGTTGGAAAAATAGTAAGCGATCTTCTCTAATTCTTCCTCCGCTTCTTCCTCTATAAGTGTTCCATCCTCTTCGTATCCGGCAGGATCCAGAAGCAGATAGGAAAACATTAACGCCTTATCCGGCACTTCCCGGGAAGGAGCGATCACATTTCCCTTATCGTCCTTCTTTTCACGGGTCTGGGATTTATCAAAGAAATGAAAGGCCAGTTTTGCGTTTTTATAAGGCTGATTTTCATCCGGTGCATCCAGAGCTAACAACTCTTCCAAAAGGTCTGTAAACAGTTTACTGCCTTCGTAGAGCTTCGGTTTAGCCTCTCCCCTGCTTAACAAAAACTGGGTCTTGTCTGCCCGGTGCAGCTCTTTTACCTTGTTCTGGAAATAGATCAGGTCCTCCAGATCCATGTTCTCAGAGCCTTCGCCCAGCTTAAGTTCATACCACAAAAGGCCGATATTGGTGCGGAAATAGTAGATTCCAAGCTCCGTCATATGGACCAGCATGTCCTTATCGTTGCCCTTGTTGTGAAACCGGAAGGTCATACGATGCTGCTCATCCAGATATTCTTCCGGAAGGGAACTAAGGTCAAAGGTAAAACTGCGTCCCGGATTTTTGCCTTTGGGATCATCCTTTAACAGAGACTCTGAAAGATAGGCATAGGCATCCGATTCCTGTCTGCTCTTTTCTGCCGCATGGAATACACTGCTCTTATCAAACAGCGTATTCATCCGCAGATAGCAGGCATTTTCCCTGGTATATTTTCTCTCCCGTTTTGCACCGTAGAGTGCCACATAAAAAGGCACCACATACCGAAAGACCATCGGTTCTTTGCCGGTGTCACACAGTTTCAGCTTAAAATCTCCCATAACGCTCCTATTCGCTGTATTCCAGAATACCCTGTAATTCCTCCAGGAACAGATCCTCCCATCTTGGCAGAAGGATCCGCTCTCCCGTATTTATTTTGCAACTGATCTTATCGGATTGCAATCCGAAATGACCGTCCTTATAGGTCTGGGCCAGGGAAAATCCGGAGGTAAAGTCCTCCTCCTCTTCATGGCTGTTCATCACCGTTTCCGGAATGACACGGTATTTTAAGAGGATATTCCGGAAAACAATGGAAACGCTCTTCTTAAGCTTCGTATCGTAGGAAAAGAAGGTATCAAAGATCCGGCTGTACATGCGGATCATACTCTCCGTGGGATGGTTAAAGTAGGAGAAGTGATCCAGGCGGTTACGGAAGGCCACCTGGCTCTTAAAGCTTCGATCCACATCCATGAACAGTTCCAGACCTTCCCGATATACGTGGTCCGTATACAGCTTACAGAAGGCTTTGACGCCTACACCGGTAGAACCGCTTCGGTGGATCAGAGAAAGGCCCTTCTCCCCATCCGGAACCACCATGGGTGCGTCAAACATGTTCATGGCGACAATCTCATAGAGCAGCGCGCCTTCCCGGATATCGATGTTTTCCGCCGGAAGGGTAAGTACTCTTCGTTTATCATCTGCAGGAATGGTATCCGTCCAGAACAGCTTCATATAAGCATAACCAAGCTGCATGTACATCAGATCCCGTTCCCTGAGGTATGCCCAGGAGATCAGCTGCGCATAAAGGTCTGTTAAGATATACGAATAATTCACCACATTGTGAAGCTCCAACCGGTTCTTAAGACGGGCATAACGGTAATAGTTCTTTGTCTCCTCTTCGTCCCGGTCTGCTGCTTTTTTGTTAAACAGAGGACGGAAGGATACCGTAAGTGCACGATATTCCTTCACTTCCTCCACGGAAATAGGCCGTACCGCTTCCCCGATCAGTTTCTCATTGCCATACATCTGGGCAAAGACCACGTTGGAATTGACCACAGGCTCTTTGTTAACAAAATAGGGCGTGATCTTCCACTTTGCATCAGGCACACAGGCTTCATGGAAAGCGAGGGCCGCTTCATATTCTTTACCCTCTTCGGGCACAAAATTCAGATAGTGAGACAGATATCTGCCATACTCGTCATAGTCTGCATAGTAGTCAAAGGGGTTCTGACTCAGGAGTCCCACAAAGACCTTGGCAAACTGCAGGATCTCCAGGATCGCACTGTACTGACGGATCTTCTCTGCCGTATCCGTTCCCTTGCGGTTACGGGTAGACGCTGCCCGGTTATCCACATTCTGCAGGAAAGTAAGGTAGCCGCGGATCTTGCCTGTCAGTTTATTTAACTGGTTTCTGTCCAGAAAATGGGCGGTAACATACCAGGCAAGGCACAGCTCGTCTCCCGCCACCTCTTTCAGGTAATTAAAGGTATGGGGAGACCAGGAGGCTTCAAACTCTACCTGGGAAACAGGATTTTCGCCATGCATGAAAGGAGTAAACAAAAAGCGGAAATACTCCTGCATCTCTTCCCCTTTCAGGTACTTCACAAAAGCCCTTCTGGTAGCCAGATACAGCAGTACCTTATAGTGGCCAAACAACTCCACCTTCTCTGCTGCAGCCGCCTGGCGGCGCATATTATTATTCTGCATATTGTAGTCCGTAAGGAGCATCTCACACAGATCTTCGAAGGCAGCGTCTTCCGGCAGTACGCTCATTCGCTCTTTAAAGGACTGCATGGCAACGCTGTGGGACTTATCACGATCTTCTGCTTCCATCTCCGACAGGGCAGTTTTTACCATGTTCATCACCTGCGGATGCTGGATAAAACTGAAATAATAGATCTCCTTAGCCAGGAAAAACAGACAGGCCTGATACTGCATCATCAGTTCCGAATCCGGCTTCAAAAAAGACGCTTCATTTTCCGGATTTACCGCAAAGATCACATCACTGTAAATCTGCTCACCGGTTGCAAACAGACGCTGAAAAGCAGGGATATGATGATAGCTTTCGCTGTCCTTCTTATAAAGTTCATCCATCAGACGGGTAATGTTTTCATCGGTATAAAACATCAGCACGTTGTTGGAGTACCATCTGCGTCGATAGATCCGTCCAAGTTCCTGATATTCCTTGGCACACATCAGCTTAACCAGCTTGTGATTTTCACCCACAAAGGTTCCGGAATAATGGAAATTGTGATTACGGGTCATCCTAAGGCTCTCCCGGATGGCCATGACCAGTTCCAGGGGATCCGCAGTATATAAGGGTGTACCTGCCCAGTTACTTAATCCCCCGAAAAACCGCAGGATCTTTCGCACGCTGTCCTTATAGACCGTCTGCTTTAAGTATCTTACCGGCAGATATAATACGTCGTCCGCTTCGGAGGGTTTGCCGTCCTTTTCTGCTAAGAGAAGGGCTGCATCCGCATCATATGCGGAGCGGGAAAAGTTACCTACCGCAAAGGAAATAAAACCGCTCATTTCTCTCTGGATCGTTTCATCGGCCTTGATCCGCTCATAGTCAAAAGAGGAAATCCCCTTCTCAAAACCGGGAAGAAGCTTACCGAAGGATGCTCCGGATAAATGGACTGCGTCCAACTGTGCAGGCATGGCAAAATGATACACCGCTTTTCCCAGATCGATGTACTTCATACTGCAATAGGAGGTCCATTCCCGGAACACTTCCCCTGCCAGCTTTTTAAGATGAAATCTTGCCGGACGGATATGTGTCTTAACAAGCAGCCTTTTGGTCACATCCTGGATATAGCGGATGTGCAGGATCTGGCGCTTTGTTCGATCACCTGCAGTTGCCTGTTTATAGCACTGATGAAGCCTGTCCTTGATCTGGTTTGTCAGTGCGGGAGGCATATTTACATACTGATGCTCCGGATCCTCTGCCTCAGGATTACTTTCTGTCAAAAAATGCAGCATGCTCTTATAGATATCCGGCAGGAATCTTTCGCCTTCCGAGATGGAATCCCCAAAGGAAAAGGCTGTCATCCCGGCATCTGACAGTGACTGACTGTATGCCTTTTCTCCCTTGAAAAACAGGATCAGCATCCGGCGAAATTCCAGGATCAGTGCCGCTTTTCCTTCTTCCGAAGCAGCGGCATAGTCCTGCATCCAGTGAAAGAAAGCCTTATTCTTATCTTCTGCACCGGAGATGGTAAGAAGATAGCGTCCGTCCTTTTCTACCGGCTGCACCCGAACATTCTGCCTGCGGATGGACTCTTCCATGTCCTTACACTGCTGCTCCTTGGTATAGTCCTTGTGAAGAACCGCAAAAAAGGCCAGGATCTCTTCATCGGAAAGCTGCTTTAAGGCAGCGATATAAGGTCCCTTTCTCTCCGGCTGGATCTGGGTCATGGCAAACATTAACTGGATGCTGACCTTCCGAAGATCCACTTCCTTTCCATCGATCGTTACGACACGACGAAAAGCCCGTCGAAGGGATTTATCCGCGATCTCCTCCGAAAGGCGCATTAAATAAGCGGCATCTCCCCGTACCCCCAGGTCGGGGCCCTTAACGCTCTTGCCGGTTTTCCGGTTATTTAAGATCTCATATTTGTGAATGCCAAAAAGAGTGCTTTTCTGCTTACTGAGACGAACGTCCTCCGGATCATCATACTTGGGACGTTTAATGAGGAACTTGATCAGCAAGGAGAAATTCCGTCTGATCAGGATCTCTTCCGTGGTGACCGGGATCAGCTTTCGATCCGGTCCGTACTGTTTCTTTAAAGGGCTTAAAATGCTGTACAGCGCCTGTGCCCTTCGATTTAACCCTTCGATATGGGCAGTGATATCCACTTCTGCCGTATCCCGGCCGTCCTTAATGGGGCTGTCGTATAAGATACCGCCTTGTCCGCCGTCTTCTCTAACGCTGACGGCACTTCTTACGTGGTTCACTTTGGAAATCTTCATGTAACGCTTTCTCCGTATTTCTCAAACATATCGTTTAAAAAAGCCTACTGAACACCCAGTAGGCTTTGCTTTCCTTCTTTTGTTTTTCATAGCAGAAACAAGTTTTTTAAAAAAGGAGGAAAAAATTATGATTTTATCGTCCGATCACCTGGACTGTTTACAACCATTATTATACAGGGTTGCCTGTGATTATCAAGTGTGACGGAGCATATTAAACCGTCGGTCGAATCATCGTACCCGGCTCTCATTACATAGCTTCCCGGAAACACTTTTAAAAGCCGGAGTAAACCAGCAAAGTTCAGCGCTCCTCCCGGAAGTAGGAATTACCAAGGGATGCAGGCGGCTGATTCTCCATCTTGGAACGCTTACTGGTGATCACCAATACCACGATGGTAACCACGTAGGGCAGCATCTTGACCAGTTCCTTGCCGGCACGGGATAATCCGGGAATGTAGATATCCAGGATGTATAAACCGCCAAACACCAGGGAACCCCAGATGGCGTGTACCGGATTCCAGGTTGCCAGGATGACCAGTGCGATGGCTAACCAACCACGGTCACCGAAGCTGTTGTTGGACCAGGTACCGCCCAGATATTCCATAACGTAGTAAAGACCGCCCATACCTGCAATGGCAGCGCCGCACACCGTAGCCACATATTTGTAAGCGGAAACGGAAATACCGGCTGCATCAGCTGTAGCAGGGCTCTCTCCTACCGCACGCAGGTTAAGTCCCACACGGGTACGCAGCAGTACAAAGGTTACGATAACCGCGATCACTACGGACAGATAGGTTAAAAAGCCGTAGGAAAACAGGAGCTGTCCCACAAAAGGGATCCTGGAAAGTATCGGGAAAGATGCCCGGTAAGCCTTCGCTGTGGTCGCAACAGAAATCTGTCCAACGCCGCCGGCCAGCTTGCTGATGGAACCTCCGAAGAAGTTACCGAAGCCTACACCGAAGGTGGTAAGGGCAAGACCGACTACGTTCTGATTGGCACGTAAGGTAATGGTCAGAAAGCTGTAGATCAGGCCACCGATGGCTGCGGCAACCAGCGTACAGACAAGGGAGATCAGCATGCCCACTAAGGGAATCGGAGCTACTGACGAATTCTCATAAAAGAAAGCCCCCATTAAACCTGCGATACCGCCCATGTACATGATACCGGGGATACCAAGGTTTAAGTTACCGCTTTTTTCCGTAAGGGTCTCACCGGTTGCACCAAATAAAATGGCAACGCCCTGTGCAATGGCTTTCTGGATAAAGGTCATGATGATGGTCATGCGTCTACCTCCTTCTCCTGCTTCTTCTTACGGAACTCCAGCTTATAGCGAATGAAGAATTCGCAGCCGATCAGGAAAAATAACAGGATACCGGTAATGATATCCGAAGCATTCTCATTTAATCCAAACTGGGAAGCGATCTGGATCGCGCCCTGCTGCATAAATACCAGAAACAGGGAAACGATCACCATGGCAGCGGGATGGAACTTACTCATCCATGCTACGATAATGGCGGTAAAGCCTCTTCCGCCTGCCGTAGAGGTGGAGATGGTATGGGATGCACCGCTGACGACTACCGCTCCAGCAAGACCGCAGATCGCGCCGGAGATCATCATGGTACGAATGATGACACCGGTCACACTGATACCGGCATAGCGGGCCGTATTCTGGCTCTCACCCACAACAGCGATCTCATAGCCGTGCTTACTGTAGGACATGTAGATATGCACCAGGATAGTCACCGTAAGGACCAGGATCACACTCAGTCCGTAATCGGAGCCAAACATGGCAGGGAACCAGCCGGCTCTGGTATCACCGTTGATGATACCGACGGTATTACTGCCTGCAGGCTTCTCCCAGTATACGATGCAGAAGGTAACCAGCTGCATCGCCACATAGTTCAGCATCAGGGTAAACAGGGTCTCATTGGTATTTAAGGTTGCCTTGAAGATGGCCGGGATCAGTCCCCAGATCATGCCGGCGATCATGCTGGCAATGAGGATCAGGATCAGCAAAAGCCATCCGGGCAGGATATTTCCGAATGCGATCATTAAGGCTGCAGATGCGATACCGCCTACCAGGATCTGTCCTTCTGCGCCGATATTCCAAAAGCGCATGCGAAAGGCAGGGGTTAAACCGATGGCAACAAGCAGTAACAGCAAGGTCTCACGCACCGTTACCCAGATACGACGCTTGGTGCCTACCGCGCCGGAAATAATACCTGCATAGACTTCCAGGGGATTCTGATGGGTAATGGCAACGATCACAACCGCGCACACGATCAGGGATAGTAAAACCGCGATCAGGCGGATGGCCCATGCTTTGGGAAGAGAGATATCATCTCTCTTGATCATATGAAAAAGAGGTTCTTTGGATGAAACGGTATTTACTTTACTCATCTTGGGCCTCCTTTTCTTTTTCCTGTTTTTTATGTCCGGTCATGAGCATACCGATCTGTGCCTTGGTTGCGGTACGGGCATCCACGATGTCTGCCACTTCGCCGCCTGCAAGGACTAAGATCCGGTCACACAGATCCAGGAGTACGTCTAAGTCTTCGCCTACACAGATCACGGAAACGCCTTTTTCCTTCTGTTCGTTTAACAGATTGTAGATGGTGTAGGAAGAATTGATATCCAGTCCTCGAACGGGATATGCCACCATGAGGACGTTGGGCTGGGAAGCGATCTCACGTCCGACCAGCACCTTCTGAACGTTACCGCCGGATAATCTTCGTACTTCGGTTTCTACCGAAGGCGTAGATACTTCCAGCTGATCCACGATCCGTTCCGCCAGTTTATGAGGCTTTTTGCGATCGGCAAAGAATCCTCTGCCGCTTCGATAGCTGCGGATCATCATGTTACCAGTAAGGTCCATATCTCCTACAAGGCCCATTCCCAGACGATCTTCGGGCACGAAGGAAAAGCTGATCTTAAGTTTACGGATCTCATCCGCCTTCATATCGGAGATCTTTTTTACATCGCCGTCGGGATCATAATAGAGGATCTCGCCGCTTTCAATGATCTGCAATCCTGCAATGGCTTCCAGAAGTTCCTTCTGACCGTTACCGGAGATACCGGCAACACCGAGGATCTCACCACTGTAGGAGGTAAAGGAAGCCTCCTTAAGGACCTTGGTCCCTTCGGGACTGCGCACGGTGATACCGCGCATCTCGATCCGTTTATGACGATCATGGGGTTCACTTCGATCGATATCCAGAGAAACCTTCTCTCCTACCATCATTTCCGTAAGCGAATCGATGGTGGCATCTTTGGTTTCCACGCACCCCACATACTTGCCCTTCCGAAGGACGGCAACCCGGTCGGATAACTCCATGACTTCGTTTAATTTATGGGTAATGATGATAATGGATTTGCCTGCTTTACGCATGTTACGAAGGACCGCAAAGAGCTTGTCGATCTCCTGAGGCGTAAGCACGGCAGTAGGCTCATCCAGGATCAGGATATCGGCACCGCGGTACAGCACCTTGATGATCTCTACGGTCTGTTTCTGAGAAACGGACATGTCATAGATCTTCTGATCGGGATTTAATTCAAAGCCATAGGCGCTTGTCAGCTCATTTACCTTTTCCCGGACTTTGTCCATGTTCAGGATCTGTTTCCCCTCAAGGCCCAGAATGATATTTTCTGCTGCAGTCATGACGTCGATCAGCTTGAAATGCTGATGGATCATGCCGATGCCAAGTTCAAAGGCATCCTTCGGGGAGGTAATGGTCACTTCCCTGCCCTTTACCTGAATGGATCCTTCATCGGGATAATAGATGCCGGAAAGCATATTCATCAGCGTGGTCTTGCCACTGCCGTTCTCGCCTAAGATAGACAAGATCTCGCCTTCCCGCACTGTGAGATTCACATCATCGTTGGCGATGACTTCGCCGAAGCGCTTGGTCACATGACGCAGTTCGATGGCATTTTTGATCTCCAAGGTGGTTTCCTCCAGTATCATCTGCGGTTAATTTGCACACAAAAGTTATTATAATATAGGTCTTTTGAAGAAAGAAAGCCCTCCCGCTTAATTTCACGGGAGAGCTCTCCTTTTAACAGGCGAAACATCCTTCGCCCGCTTTTTTCAATTATTCAGTAAGTTCACTGATTCCATCGATGATCAGAGAGAATGCAGGAGCACTTGCAAGCTCAGACTCATGGAAGTATCCATCGGATACATAAGCTTCCATGCTGGCATCTACAGTACCGTCAGCGATGGCATCCTCTAAGCTCTTACCTGCAACGGTAAAGGTAGAGGTATCAAATACATGAAGAGAACCGTCAATGATTGCTGCCTCAACCTCAGCAACCTTCTCAGCAGTACCTGCTGCAACAGCTGCATCGTTTAAAGGAGTGATCTTGTCTGCATCTTCTTCGTAACCACGGCACCAGTCGGTGTCAAAACTCTGTCCGTTCATAACAGACTCTACAGCGTAGGTGTAGTAAGGGCCCCAGTTGATGGAAGCGCTGGTCAGTGCACAGGTAGGAGCTACACTGGTCATATCTACGTTGTAACCAACACAGGGAACGCCTGCTGCTTCACAAGCAGTGGGAGCACCGGTGGTATCTGCATGCTGGCTGATCAGTACACAACCATCAGCGATCAGAGCGGTTGCTACTTCGTTCTCAGCGGTCATATCAGCCCAGCTGGAGGTGTACTGTACTTCCATGGTAGCGGAAGGGCATACACTGCGAACGCCAAGGAAGAAAGAAGTGAAACCGGAGATAACTTCTGCGTAAGGATAAGCTCCAACGTAACCAACCTTGCAAGCATCCTCAGTGATCTTGCCGTCAGCGATCATCTCGTTTAACTTCAGACCTGCTACAACACCGGATACATAACGGGACTCATAAACAGCGGTGAAATAGTTGTGCATGTTAGCAAGACCGCTGCCGGTTGCCTGATAACCGGTTGCGTGTGCAAACTGTACGTCGGGGTACTCAGCTGCTGCACGAAGTAAGTAATCTTCGTGACCGAAGCTGTTGGCAAATACGATGTTGCAACCCTGATCTGCAAGGTCAACTGCTGCATCGTAGCAATTCTCATCTTCTCCAATATTGGTCTTAGCGATCACCTGGTCATCGGAAAGACCCAGGGCAGTCTTCATAGCCTCGATACCAGCCATGTGTGCTGCGGTATAACCTTCGTTCTCATCGCCGATGTAGATCACACCAACTTTGATGTCGGATGCTGCCTGAGCGTCAGCTGCAGGTGCTGCATCCTCTGCCTGTGCGTCTGCTTCTGCCTCTACTGCTGCTTCGGTAGATGCTGCAGGACTTTCGGAAGCTGCCTGACCACAACCTGCAAGAGCAAGAACGCTCATAGCGGTTGCTGTAAGTAATGCTACCACTTTCTTTTTCATAAAATTGACTCCTCCTTGGCTTATAGCCATTTTGAAAGTTTTCAGATCACGGTTCTCCCCCGTGATCCACAATCCTCTATTAGGGTAAAAAATATGCGCATTCCTGTCAATTTCAATAAGTGATAACTCTGAGAGGAAATTTGAGGATTTATTTGGTGATAATAACAATTTATGAAGAAAGTGGTCTTTATTTGCAGAGCTTATGGATATGACCTGACGGGATGTCTTACCGGATTTTGGGTGAACTTCCGGCCGGTTCGGAGGAAGCAAAAAAGCATCAATTTCGGCTGAATAGAAAGTTTGTGATGCTTCTGTAGCCTTCCGGCCGCCCCAAAGGAAGCTTAAAAGCATCAATTTTAGCTAGATAGCAAGTTTGTGATGCTTCTGCAGCCGTCCGGCCGCCCCAAAGGAAGCTTAAAAGCATCAATTTCGGCTGAATAGAAAGTTTGTGATGCTTCAGTAACCTTCCGGCCGGTCCAAAGGAAGCTAAAAAGCATCAATTTTAGCTAGATAGCAAGTTTGTGATGCTTCTGCAGCCTTCCGGCCGCCTCAAAGGAAGCTTAAAAGCATCATTTTTGGCCAGATAGCTAGTTTGTGATGCTTATCGTTTTTTGAAAGAAACTTTCTTACTCTACTACCCTCAAATAGCTGCTGACGCAGTACAGTGTCTGTCCGTTATAATCAACTCGGGACCATCCATATTCGTTATTGATGCCGGTGCGGGTAACGTTTTCGCCAGCTTTTAACTGGATGACCACAGCGGAGTCCGCATCGGTGACACTGGGCTTGGTGCGGAGGTTCACCACATCCTTGGCCGTAACGATCTCGTTGCAATCCGTAAACTTCGTCTTAAAGCCGCCGGCATCGGAAGCTTGAGGCGCAGGAGTCTGCTCCGGCGCAGACAGGTCGGTGGTCAGATAGCTGGAAACGGCATAATAGGTCGCGCCTTCATACTCCACTCTGGACCAGCCGCTGGGGCTGATACCGGTTCGATGAGCCGTCTGACCGTTTTGCAATGTCAGCATAACGGTGCTGTCCTCTCCCTGACTGGGTTTATTGCGCAGATTGGTGCTGTTTTTTGCAGTCACCGTATCGTCTGCCGCATCAAAATGCATGGTTGCTTCCACATCTGCGGAAGCGGTCTCTCTCTCGGAAGTATCTTTGGCCGTTTCGGTCCCGTCATATCCAAAATAAGCCACATCCACATCCACTTTGCCGCTTATCCCGGCAACGGTTCCCTGATTGGTATATTGCCACATGGCACAGGCGCCGTCATAGGCCGGACCGGTTGCGATGCTGTCGGTATTCTGGTTGTACCAGGCCATCCAGATCTTGTATTTTTGCTGGATCTGAGAGGTATTCCACTTGGCATCTCCTGCCAGCTCATTACGGGATGCATAAAAGATCGGCGTATAGCCGGCACTGTAGATCTGATCCAAAAAGGCCTGAGCTATGGTGCTTCGCTCATCCTTCGTTAAATTCACCTGTCTGCTGGAAGCACTTTCAAAGCCTTCGCAGTTATAGCCTACCGGGTAGGTAATGGGATACTTGGCAATCTGCGTTGTTACCCAGTTTGCTTCCTCAATGGCTTCATCCCGGGTGATGGCAGTAGAGAAAAAGTATGCCCCGATCTTAACGCCCACCTTCTCCGCTTCCTGCATGTTGTACTTTGCATTGGTATCTGCCTTGATCTCACCGGAAGCCGAATCCCGATAGCCCACTCGTACCATGGCAAACTGAACGCCGCTTGCTGCTACCTGCTCCCAGTTGATGGTCCCCTGAAAGCGGGATACATCGATGCCGTAGGTAACGGTCTTGTTTTCCCCTACGCTACTGGCACTTACCAGCTGGGATACGTCAACGGCAGCACCGGTCTCTTTCTTTACTTCCTTTTCCGGATCCGTTGCAGCATTATCATCCGTTTTCTGGTCCGAAGCAATCCCGGTGTCTGTCTGCGTTTCAGTTAGATCATCTTCTGCCAGGTCTGCTCCGGTACCGGATAAAAACGCTTCCTCCGTATCAAGAAGGGACGTTGCATCCTCTGTTTCCGGCATCTCGATCTTTTCCACCAGAATGGTATCTGCTGTTTCTTCTTCCTCTGAAGGCTTTGGCAATACCAGCTTGATCCCAAGGATCAGGACGATCAGGATCAGAACGCCAAAGATAGCGATGGGTATGATCAAATTGTTCTTCGTTTCTTTTTTTCTCATATTTCTACTCTACTACTTCCCCCGAAGCATATCGTTTAATTCTTTCTGAATATCTTTGCATCTGCAGACCGCGTTACCAGCATATGGCTAAAACTCTGAGCGAAAATGCTGTTCATTTTATCAGCCAAAATCACCATGAAAAAGCTCTCCATCCTGCCTGAGATGAAGAGCTTCGTAATTCGATATGATGATGATCATTCCTGCCGGAAAGTGATTTCTCCAGTACTTGCATCCATGGCATCTACAATGGCCAGAGAATGGAGATTCATCCCCATGCCACGGATCAGCTTGCCGCCTTCCTGAAAGCCTTTCTCGATGGCGATACCGATACCTTCGATGGTGGCGCCGGACTTCTGTACGATCTCGATCAGGCCCTGCAGTGCGCAACCGTTTGCCAGGAAGTCATCAATGATCAGGATATGATCATCCGGACTTAAATATTTCTTGGAAACGATGACCTGATACTCTCTCTTATGGGTAAAAGAAGTGATCATGGTGCTGTATACGTCGCCGTCTAAGTTGATGGACTGGCTTTTCTTGGCAAATACCACCGGTGCATCAAAATACTGAGCTGCTACACAGGCGATGCCGATACCGGACGCTTCGATGGTCAGGATCTTGTTGATGGGACGATCTGCAAAGAGACGCTTAAACTCCTTTCCCATCTCGTTGTAAAGCTTAATATCCATCTGATGGTTCAGGAAGCTGTCTACTTTCAGGACATTGCCTTCCTTAACGATTCCGTCTTTTCGGATCCTATCTTCCAGTAACTGCATGATCAAGCTCCTTGCTATAGCTTTTTTGATTAATGAAGTCCCCTATCAACAAGATAAGGCACTGAGAAAATATTAATCCTCCGCCTTACAACCTGTCAATCAGATGTCTTTCCAACAGAGGGTTATTCTTTCATAAAAAAAGTTGCCGGAGAATATCTCCGACAACTTTACGATTAACCAAAAATCAGTTGATCTCCGAATAGCCGTAGCCGTTACAGAACGCATCAATCTTCTTATTCATGCGGCACAGTTCACAATCATCCGGCATATAGGAACGATAATCCGGAAGGTCAGCCGGCGAAAACAGGCTGTGCACCGGGAATCCGGCCACCTTGGAAGCTGCCGAGAAGATGGAAACCAGCGCAGAGATCTTGGCGCCGTAATAGGTTAAGCCGCTGACGGCTCTGGCACCTGCGATACCGGTGGTGATGGAAGGCATCAGAACCAGCAGATGCTTATTTTCGATCATGGGACGCAGGTTATCGCGGAAGATCATCTGTCCGCCGTGATTGTATTCCGGCTTCACGATGTAAATGGTCTTGTGACTGTTCATGGATACGATGCCGGCTTTGGTCAGCTCATCCGCCAAAAAGGCACCGATCACAGATGTTCCCTCCATGCAGACGATGGTGTCTACGATGGTGGAGGAAATAATATCCTGACTTAAGGCTGCCGCAACGGCTCTTGCCTCATTCAATCGGGATTTCATAGTCGTCATGTCAATATAATAATTGACGTGGGAATTGGGCGTAACAAAATGTCCGGAAATGACTTTCAGATTGACGTCCAGCGAACGCTTCGATTGAATCTTTACGTAGTTTTCCATAGGTGCCTCCTTTACGGTAGTGTTTCTTAAACTAATTTTATTTTACCACCATATGCAGACAACTGCTACAAAAAACTGAAAATTTAACCAAATATTCTATTTCGTTTTTGAATTCACAATCTTCTTTCCGTTCCTTCGCTTTCCTTTTGCCTCTTTGATCTGCTGTTTATCTTTTGATCTTTTCGATTGTTTCTTTTTATTATCAACGGAATTTACAGATGTTTTAGTGACATTTTTGCCTTCTGAGCGGTTCTTTACTCCGAAAGATTTCGAAACCGAATAGCCGAATTTCCCTAGTTTTTCTCCCAGCGAAAAATAATCTCCGTGGGAATAAGCCACCAGATCTGCTTTCTGCAGGTCAAGTCTGCCCTTCTCATCCAGATACGCTTCGTCCGCATCCACACAGACCACTTCGGCGATGAACAGGTCATGGCTGCCAAGGGGCAGGATCTGCTTTACCTTGCACTCGATGTTTACGGGACTCTCTGCGATACCGGGGCAGCTTACCTTCTCCATCTTCATGGGAGTTAAGTGCATCTCTTTAAATTTATCAAAATCCCGTCCGCTCTTAACGCCGCACCAGTCGGTGGCATAGGTTAGGCTCCTGCTGGTAAGATTTACCACAAATTCACCGGTCTCTTTGATAATGCTGTGGGAATACCGCTCCGGCCTTACGGAGATAGACAGCATGGCCGGGGAGGAACAGATATTGCCTACCCAGGCAACGGTGATGATATTCGGTTTTTCACCCTCTCTGCCGCAGCTGACCATGACAGCCGGCACGGGATATAACATATTACCGGGTTTCCAGGCTTGTTTTGCCATGTCTTTTTCCTATCTGAATCTATAAAAGCTGCTGACTGACTTCCTTAAGCGCCGGATAGGAAGCGATGGCTCCCTGCTTCTGGACGCTGATGCCGCAGAAGGTATTGGAAAATGCAAGTGCTTTTTCCAGCTGCTCTTTGCTTACCTGACCGATATTTGCCGCATCCAGTCCCATATCTGCCAGTTGATACAAAAAAGCTCCGATAAAGCCGTCTCCTGCTCCGGTAGTATCCACCGCCTTCACCTTCTTAGACGCTGCAGCTGCATTCTCTGCTTTCGTGTAGGCTCTTGCGCCCTTGGCGCCTTCGGTGTAAACGACCAGCTTTACGCCGGCATCAAACAGCTGGGGCAGTGCTTCTTCGATATTGCTCTTTCCGGTGATAAAATCCAGTTCCTCATCGGAAAGCTTTAAGATATCGGCCTTCGGGATAAATTCCAGAACGGCCTCTTTTAAAGCTTCCTTACTGCTCCATAAGTTAAAACGCAGGTTGGGGTCAAAGCTGATCAGCAGTCCCTTATCCTTTGCCATGGCAATAGCCTTTTTATGAGCCTCCTTCATAGGGAAATCCCCTAAGGATACGGAGCAGAAATGCAGGGCATACCCCCCTTCAAACCACTCTTCCTTAAGCAGCGCGGGATCATAGAGCATATCCGCGCCGGGATTCCGGAAAAAGGAAAACTCCCGGTTGCCGTCCTCTTTTAAGGCAACAAAAGCAAGGGAGGTATTGGCTTTATCCGTCCGCTCGATATAACGGGTCTCGATGCCAAACTCCTCATATTCCTCCACGATCTTATCTCCGAACGGGTCCCTTCCCAACTGAGAGATCATGGCGGCTTCTCCGCCAAGACGCACAAATGCGCCACACACATTGCCGGGGGCTCCGCCTACCTTGGGAGCAAAGCTTCCAACCTTGCTGATCCCCTTTCCGGCTTCTCCCGGGATAAAATCAATAAGTACTTCTCCGATGGCAAACAGTTTTTTCATAGGATCCTCCATTATTTTTTTCAGTTTCCTGTTATCTCCCCAGCAGGCTGTCCAGCTCAGCATCCAAGCTCTGCTGATCCGACAGATTACCCGAATGGGAATCCACAATCTCACCGGATGCAGAGATAAAATAAGTCTTGGGAATAAAGGAAATACCGTAGGCGCTATATCCTTCGGCGGAGTTATCAAAACATTTCGGAAAGGTATAGCCGTTTTCGTCATACATGGCATTCACTTCCTCGACGCTATCCGACATGAGCAAGTCAACGATCAAAAAGTTTATCTCACTGCCATATCTCTCATAAGCACTCTGCATAAAGGGCATTTCATACATACAGGGACCGCACCAGGTGCAATAGAAGTTAAGAACAGTAGGTTTTCCGTAAAAATCCGACAGTTTCACCGTGGTGCCATCCTTGGTAAAGCTGAAATCCGGAGCAAGGTTCGTATCGGAAGCCGGAGCAGGCGTCTGCGTCGGATCGGGCGCCTTCGTCGAAGCGGTAGTCGTCTTATCGGTTCCTGTGGAATCGGTAGCAGGGACCTCTTCCGGCGAAGCACTTTCTGCCGGTGCGGGCGTCTCTTTTTCAGCCTCCAGTGCGGCTCTCTGCGCTTCTAAAGCTGCGATCTCTTCCGCTGCCCTGGATTCTGCAGCCTTCTGATCGGCTTCGATGGATTCCTCCCGGCTCATAGTTTCTTCATCGGACAGGGTATCCGACAAGCTTGCATCTGCTTCCAAAGAAGCCTCCGTAGCCGGTTTTGTACCGGCTTTTTTGGTCAGGGCATCATAGCCCACCGTTGCAAGGAGCAGGACAATACCAAGCGCCGCAAAGATACCAAAGGTTTTAAGGAATGCTTTCATGGAATGATTCTCCTTCTTACGCTAACAGATGCAGCAGTCTGTTCAGCTGACCGATAGCCATAAGGATACCCACCAGGATCAGAAAAGCGCCGCAGATACTGTTAATGATGCGATAATGCGATTTGATAAATATAAAGGCTCCCTTTAACCGATCGATCAAAACCGCCGACAGCAAAAAGGGAATCCCAAGGCCAAGGGAATAAATAAGCAGCAACAGACCGCCCTTTAATGCTCCTCCCGCCGTTCCCGCAAGCATCAGAGCGGAGCCTAAAAAGGCACCGACGCAGGGAGTTAAGCTGACAGAATAGATCATTCCAAATAGAAAGGCGGAAAGGAGGCTGTCCACTCGATGCTCTCCTTTGATGCCCTTTAAAAAGTTCAGATGAAAAACGCCCAGGTACGTTAATCCAAAAAAGATCACAATGATACCGCAGATCAGGTTCACGATCTCTTTATAGCGGGTAAGCAGAGCGCCCACGGAACCGGCAAATACGCCCAGAGCGCAGAAAACAATGCTAAATCCCAGCACAAAAAAAGCAGCCCTGATCCAGGTGCTCCTTTTTTTATCATCTGCCTCATCCCCTGCAAAATAGGATATATACAGCGGGATCATGGGTAACATACAGGGCGAGATGAACGATATGATACCTTCCAGGAATGTAATGAAATATTCCATAGTGTATTCTTTAAAACCTCTTTTTCTTAATAAGATCCGGTAACAACCGGGGAACCATCACATAAACTTCTCGATGGCTTCCTTAAACTCCTCCAGGGCCCTGTCATCACCGTCTTCGATGGCATGCAGGATGCAGTGGGTGATGTGATCGTTGATGATCTCCTTGCCCAGGCCGTTTAATGCCGATTTGCTGGCAGATAACTGGATCAGCACATCCGCACAGTCTTCATCATCTTCCAGCATCTGCTTAACCTTCTGCAGGTGTCCGATGATACGGGCCAACCGGTTGATCTGTCTCTTTTTTTCCTTCGGATCATGGATGTGCTTATGATTGTAATGCTCATGGAGATGCTCATGGCTTTCCACCAGTTCCTGATCCAGTTTGCGATTTAGTTCATATCTCATAGAGTTTCCTCATTATCTCCAAACAATCCAATCTATTTTATCACAAATAGGAATCCCGTAACACAGCGTTTTTGACAGAAAAAAACCACGATTTTCTATTTGTGTCCGGCTTGATAATGTTTTAACCTATAATTAGCTATACAAAATACATTTTTGCAACAAGAAAGGAGTTCTCAATGGGTAAGTTAGACGGAAAGGTCGCTATCGTGACCGGTGCAACCAGCGGAATGGGCCGCGCTACTGCTGTCCTCTTCGCAAGAGAAGGCGCTAAGGTTATGGTATGCGGCCGTAACAAGGAAAGAGCCGAAGAAGTCGTAAACCAGATTAAGGGTGAAGGCTTCCAGGCAGATTATTGCTTAGTAGACGCTTCCAAACCGGAAGACGGCAAACTGATCGTAGACAAGACTCTGGAAGTATTCGGCGAACCGGATATCCTGGTCAATAATGCCGGCATGCTCAGCATGTCTCCCTTAATGGATGTTTCCCTGGAAGAATGGGAAAAGGTGTTTAACGTAAATATCACCTCTGCATTAAAGCTTACGCAGCTGTGTGCTCCTTATATGAAAAAGAAGGGCAAAGGCGCTATCGTAAACGTAGCCAGCGTTGCTTCCTTCGCAGCACATCACGGCTTTGCTGCTTATATTTCCTCCAAGCATGGTTTCGCAGGTCTTTCCAAGTCCATGGCATGGGAACTTGGTCCGGAGATCCGTGTAAACGCCATCGCTCCCGGCCTCATTCATACTGCTATGGTTGACTCCATCGGCGGTCTGTCTGTATGCCAGGCAATGATCGACAACTCTCCCGTTAAGCGTGCCGGCCAGCCGGAAGATATCGCTAACGTAGCCCTCTTCCTTGCATGTGATGATTCTTCCTTCATCGACGGACAGGTCATCAAGGTAGACGGCGGCTTCGAGTGCTAAACACATCCATGTTCTGCAACCAACCGATCGAAGGGATCCTATAAAACGAAAGGGTGTCACAAACCGTGACACCCTTTCCTGTTATCTGTTATTCTATTTATCCTGTCTCATCCGGAATCCGGATCATTCCCGTTCAAACTCATATTCCAGTCCCATCTGGTTACGACATTCATCCAGGATACCCATGATGATCCGGGTATCGGTATGGGTAACCAGGCGGCTCTCTGTTAAGCCTTCCCGTATCTCACCGGCTACGACATCAAATTCATTTACATAGCTGCCGTCTGCGGTGATCTCCTGCTTATTACCGTCTCCATCGGTAAATTCCGCATGGTTGGTGGTATGGAGATCCTTAAGGTACATGCTTGCCCTGGTGCCTTCCAGGGTCATGGAAGGATTGATCCCTTCATCATTGACCGAAGCAAGTGCCGTATAGGTATGACCGTCCTTGTAAGAGAAGGTGATCTCCTCGGACCAGTCAATGCCATCCTTTACTCTGCCGACGCAGGTGATCTCATCGGGCTTGCCAAAGAGCTTGTACAGGTAATAGACCGCATATACGCCCATGTCCAGAACCGCGCCGCCTGCAGCTGCAGGATCCGTAACGCGCTTTGCATAGCGCTGGGCATTGGTCCGACAGTCCACCAGACATTTCTTAACGTCACCGAACAGTCCGTCCTGCACCCATTTACGCACCTGATTTCCTACGGGAGAAAACCAGGTCCACATGGCTTCTGCAATGTACAGTTTCTTTTCTTCTGCCAGTTTTAAGACTTCTTCAGCCTGCCGTGCATTGACGGTAAAGGACTTCTCACAAAGCACCGGTTTACCGCACTGTAAAGCCAGTAACGCATACTCGTTATGGCTTCGATGGGGTGTTACGATGTAGACACCGTCCACGCCTTCGGCGCAGATTGCTGCTTTTGCCGTATCATAGGCTTTGGCACCGTGATGAGCGGCAAAGTCCTTGCCGGCTTCATACCTTCTGGTATAGCAGCTGACAATGCGATGACGCCCGGTTGCAAGGATCTGCTTAGCTACCACTTCCGCAAGGGTACCACAGCCAATGAAACACCATCCAAATTCCTGTTGCATGTTACCTCCCGTTTTTTCGCGTCCCTCGGACGCTTATTTTTGATACCTTCTATATCCATGATAAAACGGAATCCACCCATTGCACAACCAAAAAGAACGTTAAAAAAAACACGAAGAATCCAATGATTCTCCGTGTTTCCTGTTCTCTGCTTTTTCTGTCTGAAGGCATCCTTAAAAGGCTCTACCAGCGTACTTCCCAGCGCTTCTCATAATGACCGTCGGAAGGCTCTTTGCTACCGCTTGCCTTTCGTTCTGCGCGTTCCCTGTGATATTTCTTCTCCTGCTCCTGCATGGCGGCAAGAGCCCTGGTAAATTCTCCGGAAGGAAGAGGCAGATCTACCATTTCCTTTTTCCAGGAGGACAGGTAGGCTGCATTACTGATGGTCAGCTCTTTGATACCGTCCGTTCCGGGAGCGATCAGCTCCTCTCCGTGAAGGATATGGTTGGTAAAGTTACGAAGGATCAGAAGGTGGCCGTCATCGGTCTCCTCTTCCTCGTAAACGATGGTCTCATAAGGAGCTTCCAGGAAGCTTTCGGTGCTTTCCATACGGGTGATCTTCTCATCCTGCTCCAAACGGTTAAAGGTAAGCTTGCCGCCTTCCAATACCGCTTTTCCCATGGTACCGTCGATCTCCAGGCGGTTGGTACCGGGATATTCCGCAGTGGAAGTAATGAAGCTTGCCACCGCACCGTTTTTGTATTCGGCAAAGATGGTCACATCGTCTTCTACGGTGATGTCATGATACTTACCGATGGCACAGTTGGCCCAGATACGATCGGGCATCCCCATGATCCACTGCCACAGATCCAGGTTATGGGGGCACTGATTGATCAGGACCCCGCCGCCTTCTCCGTTCCAGGATCCGCGCCATGCACCGGAATCATAATAGTGCTGGGTCCGATACCAGTTATGGATGATCCAGATAAAATGCTTGATGGTTCCCAGTTCCCCATCATCCACCATTTTCTTAAGGCGCTGAAACAGGGGATTGGTCCTTTGATTAAACATAAGACCAAATACCTTATCGCTGTTTTTTGCCACCTCATTCATCTGTGCCACTACCGCCGCATCCACTCCTGCCGGCTTCTCGCACAATACATGGAAGCCCATCTGAAGAGCTTTGATGGCCATAGGGGGATGGAAGTAATGGGGGGTCGCGATCATCACGGCATCGATGAGACCACTGTTTAACATGTCATCATATGCCGTAAATCTGGCTACCTCTCCGGTGAGAAACTGCTCGGAAGCTTTGAGGCGCTCCGGGTTCTCATCACAGACGCATGTAAGCTCCAGACCGTCCACTAACCCTTTGTTGATATTGACCGCATGGGCAGTCCCCATGTTGCCGATTCCTACGATTCCAATGCGAAGTTTATCCATTGTTTTCCTTAACCTGCTTTACGAATAGTTGCCAACGGTGATCTTCTGCTCGGTAAAGTTCTCCACCGTCTTGGTCTTTTTATTGAATCGAACGGCATTTTTTAATGTGCCTTCGAATTCATAGTATTCATCATCCCTGGGGATGGGGAAGGATACGGTCTGCTCCGAAAAAGCCGACTTATACAAAGCGGTGATGACTTCCACCGTACGTTTCCCGTCTGCGCCCTTAATATAGGGCTCTCTGTGCTCTGTAAGAGCCATCAGGCAATCATGTACCTGTCCGGTATGACCTTCATAGGGAAGATCCGGAATGGCTTCGTAAAAGGCCCTGATCTTGTCGATCAGCTCTTTATTCCCGCCGGAAACGGGAAAGCCGTTCTCCATGGTCACTTCTGCCTTTACATCAAAGGGAGCATCGATCTTGGCGAATTCACACTGCATGGAAAGGCCCTGCTCTTCGCCGTGATGGATCACAGAAGATGTGATCCGTCCCATGGAACGATCCTTATAACGCACGCATCCTACCGAGATATCTTCCACTTCGGAATTGGGATGGCAGACGTTACTCATCATCGCCATAACCTTCTCCGGGTTTTCGCCCATGATCCAGTTGAGCATATCGATGTGATGAACGGCATGGTTTAAGGTAGGCCCGCCGCCTTCCTTTTCCCAGGTACCTCTCCACCACAGATCGTAATAAACGTCTCCTCTCCACCAGAGGGAATTGATCTCCGCAAAGCACACCTTGCCGGGAAGGCCGCTTTCGATGGTCTTCTTTAATTTCCAGATGGGGTTCCGGAAACGGTTCTGTGCAATGGGGGATAACATGACGCCGTTTTTTTCGGCGGCTTCGATCATCTCATCACATTCCTTGATGGAAGGTGCCATGGGCTTTTCCACGATGACATTGCATTTGTGTTCCATTGCCTTGATGGATAAGGGCGCATGTACGAAAGGAGGGGTACATACATGGACCAGATCCAGATGTTCTTCTGCTT
>JAEEGL017167527.1_pt1 | contig 50530 bp, 51 predicted proteins | sample 9134231 | NCBI WGS metagenome assembly JAEEGL01 (sample SAMN16246548, study PRJNA631951) | gut metagenome | biome: gut microbiome; feature: rumen; material: fiber-attached | host: Bos | place: Iran: Karaj | collected 2018-10 | reverse complement strand
TACTAACAAAGCCAGCAAAAAAATATAATGAATTAACAGATGATTTATACTATGTTAAAGGGAAAATTAATATTAAAAAAACAGTTCTAAATACTAGTAATAAAGTTAATTGCACATTTGGTGAGCTATCATTAAACAATAAACTAAATATAATAGTAAAGTATATTTTGTATTATTTATACAGAGATGAGACTTTAAGAAATAATAAATCTCTAAGTAGAAAAATAATCAATGAGTACTATTTTTTTGAAGATGTAGATTTAATTGATGTTTCAATAAAAGATATCTTAAGTATTAGGCTTAATAAAGAAAATATGAATTATGAAACATTATTATTACTATCAAGATATATTGTTGGTTGTATTAAATTTAGTGAAGACACAAAAGAAAAATATATTGATATAGATTCTGAATTGTGGTGGGTATATCAAGAATTTATCAGAAATTATTATGACTATTATAAAGAATCATTGGGTATTAAAAATGTTTCTCCATCTAAATATGAGTGGAATTTAGAACCTATATTAAATGCTCGAAATGAATTTTTACCAAAAATGAGAACTGACATAGAAATTGATTCTGTTAATCAATATTTGATAATAGATGCTAAATGTTATGAAAATTCATTACTAGAATATTATGGAAAAAAAATCTTTCATTCGGGTAACTTATATCAAGTTAAATCATATCTAGATGTATATAAAATAAAAACTGCTCAATCAAGCAAAAGATTAAGGGGGATTTTAATATATCCATATAATCATAAAACCGCATTAAATGCTGGAAATAATATTTTTTATGATAAGGATGAAGATTATACCTTAGAAATATATACAATAGATTTTAAAAACGAGTGGGATAAAGTATGCAATGATTTAAATGAGATTATCTTGGAAAAAGACTCATACGATTATATTTTAAGAACTTTTAAATCTGAAAATTAAGATAAACCAGATATGAAAAAAATCATACCTGGTTTTTGCTTTTACATTAACTTTTACATTAACACTTATACAAATTTTGATAAACTATGATAAATTGATAATGTTTATAAAGCCTTATTTTATAAGGAATTTAAACTTTTGAATAAGAGATAACTCGTCTAAAAAATCGACCCCCTGAAGAGAGCAAAATATTTTTTTAAAAGTGTAAAATAATATTATTTTTCGTTGAAGTCCATCTTTTTTATTATATATATGATATGATAAAGATGGTGATAATATGAAGAAGAGAATAATGATATCTATATGTTTAATCGCATTAATATTTATTATTGCTTTATGCATAGCATTTTTTTTACCAAAAAAAGAAGCAATAACATATTATCAAGTATCTTTTAATAGTGATGGAGGAACTAGCATTTCAAATCAAAAGGTCAAAAAGGGGGATATAGTTAATATTCCAGATAATCCTTCTAAAGAAGGATATATATTTGTAAGATGGGAATATCAAAATGAAGAATTTGATTTTAATAATCCTATTAATAACAATATAGAACTATATGCTATATGGATGAAAGAAGAAAGAAAATATAAAGTAACATTTATATTAGAAGAACAAATTAAAGAATATGAAGTAAATGATATAAATGAAATAAATGTAAATGAATTAGAATTTGAAAAAAAAGAAGGATATATAATTAAATGGTATTTAAATGATATAGAATACTTATTTGATACAGAATTAACTAGTAATATAACATTAGAAGGAACATATAAAAAAATAGAAGGATATATTGTAACATTTAATACTAATGGGGGATCTAATATTCCTAAACAAGAAGTAATAAAAGAACAAAAAGTAATAATACCTAAAAATCCAACAAAAGAGAATTGTATATTTAAAGAATGGCAATTAGATGGAAAAGCATTTGATTTTAATACAATAATAACAAATGATATTACTCTTAATGCTGTTTGGGAACAAAAAGAAGAAAAACCAAAACAAGAAGATAAAGTGGATAATTCACCAATATTTAAAGATGGTACAATAAATAATGAGTATTTTAATATAACGTTGAATGATGCAACTAAAGGTGAAGATAATACAAATGGTATTAATGATGCTATAATTTATGCTCATAATAATGGAATTACTGATGTAAAACTTGAGAAAGGAACATATTATGTAACAGCACTTAAAACCTCAATTGAATCACCAAAAAGTGGGAAAAAAGTAGCAATACAAATACCAAGTAATATTAATTTTGATTTAAATCAATCAGTTATTAAATTAACTGCAAATAATTTTGAAAGATATGCTATTTTTGAAATAGTAGGTACTAGTAAGCGTAATTTAGTTAGTAATGTTCAAATAAAAAATGGAACTATACAGGGTGATTTATTTGAACATCGTTGCATTAATTCTAATGCATTATTAATGACTGCAAATAAATGCACTGGTGATAGTGTTTCATCGCATGAATTTGCTCAAGGAATTAGAATAGTTAATGCTAGTAATATTACTATAAAAAATATTGATTTAAATTCTATAACAGGTGATGGTATTACAATAAATACAGGAACTAGCTACATTAATATTGACAATAACAATATTCATTTAACTAGACGTGGTGGAGTAGTACTTTTATCTGGAAGTCATATTGATATAACAAATAATAAAGTACATGATATTATAGGTTTAGCACAAAATGGTGGAGTAGGAATTGTACTTGAAAAAGATAAGGTTGCCGAATTATATAGTGATGTAAAAATAGATAATAATATTTTATACTTTTTAGGAGGGAAAAATTCAATTACACTTCATGGAAGAGCATTAAATATTCAAATAACAAATAATAAAATACCTCTAAAAATGTATACAAGAGCAAAAACAAGAAGAAAGCCTGATTTAACTCCTGAAGAAGTAAATGGTAATCTTGCATTGCTTGATTTTCCAACAAATCAAAATGAAAAATATTTAAGGGATACATATAATATTGCTGTAAGTGGAAATAAAGTCGTTGATCAAAGTCCATATACACCTGAATACAAGTTTTTTGATGTTAATATTGATAATTCTTATGATGAAATCATAAATGATACTAAAGTTAATAGTTTAGGCTATAAAGCTTATTGTACTCTGCCGACTGACTTAGTTGTAAAATTAGGTTCAAAAGTTAAAAATTCTTATAATATGAGTATTGGCGATAGTGAAAGCATTGTAATTAAATATACAACAGCTACTTCAACATGTACGCCATCTTATCAAATCCTTAATTATAAGGTTGTTGATATAGAGAATTCTAATGTTGTCAGTTTGGATGATAGCCATACTGTTGTTACTGCAAAAAATGCAGGTAAAGCAAATGTAATTGTGACATTTACGGATTATGGAGTAGATCCTTATAACATAGATGAGTTTGATAAAGTAATAACACGTGTATTAGAAATAAATGTAACGGGATAATTAATTAAAATAGATAATAGGTTAAAGATGATATTTCGCCATAGAAAATAATTTTAGGTGTGTTTTAGTTGGCAAAATATTAAAAAGTAAAAAATAATTGTGGTTAATCACTTTTAAACACTAGATTAGGATTTACATCCTAAGAGAGCATTTCACTATTCTCAATGTCACATTCAGGTCACAATTTTTCTAGATTTTGTCAAAATTTAAATGTTTTTTTAGTGCAAGAATCAAAAAAAAACTAACTAGTACTAGTTAGTTTTTTTGCTATTATAAACAAATGATTAAACTTTATATATTTTTTTTAATAATTATATCTATATACATTAATAATCAAGATCTTCTGGATCCATTTTAGCCATTCTATTATGGAAATTCTCACCAAAACCCTCTAAACCTTTTACACCACCATTTATATGATGTAATTCTCCACTTTTTGGTATGGAATCTGACTTTGGCGCAGTCTTTACAGTATTATTAGTAGGGATATTAGAGTATGAACCTAAAAGTTCGTTAACATCTTTTGGCTTATCATTAAAACTTAATTGTTCACGTGTACCTGGTTTAAATGGCCCATCAATATTACTATTTTTATTAATTTGAATAGATCCTATAGTTGATGCATTAGAAATAGTCCCAGCATCTGAATTATTTGTCATATTTGCACATAATTCACTCATTTTTGTAGCAAATTCTTCATTAAACAATGTTTTTATTTCTTCACTTAATAAATTATATTTAGGAATTACATCTTTCTCTAACTTTTCTGTTAAAAAATCTATATTAGTTGTTACTTTTGTAAATATTTGATTAAAGGATTGAATAGTTTGATCAAAATTTAGTCCTGAAACACTAATGCAATTTTTACTCTTCTCTAGCACATTTACTATATGATTATTATAGCTTTCATATATTTCATCTCTTTGTCTTTTTAATTCGTCTAAAGTGTTTTTTACGCCATCTTGCTCAAAGTATACTTTATCCATGTCTGTCACCTTCCTAAATATTATTTACACTTGCTAAAATATCCATGTTTGCTTTCAAAGTTTCTTCTTTTACTGATTTGTACGTATTACTAAGTAACTCTAAGGCATTCAATGCACTTTGTACGTTTTTATCCATACCTGTTATCATATTAATATATTGAGCACATGGTTCTCCTGCCCATGATGATGATAATGTATTAACTACCTTTTTTATACCAACATTCCAAGAGTCTCTAATCTTATTTGTATATTGATCTAATACTCCAATTATTTCTTCAATTTCTTCTGGAGTAAGAATAACTGCTTCTAAATTATTATGCTTTAATTGTTCAATGTTCTCTGCATTTTCCATTTTTACACCTCACATATTATACATTCTTATTCTATCATTTCTTCAATAAATATTACAAGTATTTTGTATATTCTTGTCTATACTTTGCATATTGAATTAGTCATTAAAAAGGGCTTTTATTTTTTCTAGTTCTTTAACAATTAAATTAATTGTAGTATCATTATTTGTTACCTTTTCAATATAACTATCACTTATAGGTTCTTGTAATATTTCTTTAAGTCTTTTTAAATCATTACTTACTAATTCCTGCCAATTAGAATTTATTATATTAATTGCAGATTCTATTATTTTCCGATTATGCATTAAATCAATTTGTTCTTGTTCCATTATTATTCTCCTTTAATTCTATCTAAATAATTATTTAGTTCACTCATTTTTCTTTTTAATAATGTTTCCATTTTATTTACATAATCGATATAACCAGGTATTATTTTTTCATTCAATTGAAGGGTAGCATTATCAATATTATCAGAAAAAGAATCAAATAATTTTTTTAAATATATTTTTTCTTCTTCAACATTAAACCTTTTATTTGTTAAATATTCATTACTTTGATCTAATGTAGTTTTTATTAGATTATTGTATGCGTTAATTATTCTTTCTTTTTTTTCATACATCTCTTTTGCTATTTCTTTTAAATTATCTATCTTTTCAATATTCATTCTAACACTTCCTATGATATAACAATTTTATTTTATCATATTGCAAATTTTATTATCAATATTCTTTGTAACAACATGGTAATATCTATCTAAAGAGAACACAAAATACTCTAATTATTTACAATAATAATTAATTATTTGATATAATTTAATTGGAGGTTAAACATATGAGTAGTTTTAAAATAATAAAAGACTCTTGTGTTAATCAAAATGTTGATGCAATAGTTAATGCTGCTAATGGTTATATGATACATGGTGGAGGAGTAGCTCGTGCTATTTTAGTAAAAGCTGGACCAAAACTAAACGATTCATGTCACAAATATAAATTACCAATTAGAGATGGATCAGTAATAGTAACGCCATCATTTAATATACAAAATGCAAAGATAATTATTCATGCTGTAGGACCTGATTTTGGAAGAACAAATGATGCTTTTGGAGAGTTATGCGATGCATATTATAATTCATTAGTTGAATTAAAAAATAACAATTATCATACTATTGCTTTCCCACTAATTAGTTCAGGTATATTTGGAGGAGATTTAGAAAATCCTGTTGCTATATCAACTAAATATTGTATTAAAGCTTATAATAAATTTGTAATAAATAATTATGATTATGATATAGATGTTTTATTATGTGCCTATAATGATGAAGAATATCAAAAAGCAATTGAACAACAGGAAATAATGAATAAAGAAATAAAAAAAGAACAAATACATAGATTTAAATCTATAGATGAAATAATAAATTATTTAAAAAATGAATATAAAAAAGCTGAATATGTTAAACCAGATCCTAGTTATACAATAGGAGACGATGGACAAAAAATATATTATATGGGTGGATTAAAATATGATGATAGAGTATTTGATATTCCAAAATATTTAATTCAAGATAAATATGTTGAAGAAAAATATTATAATAAAGAAAAATATCCTGAATTTTTTGAAGAAAACTGGCAAGAATATGACTTTAATAATTTAGATATTGGAAGAGTATCATACTTGATTTTAAGAACATTTAATATTGAAAGAATAGTTGAAGGTACAATAGATAATATGATTGAAAAAGGATATATGTTAAAACTTATAGAAAGAGCAAAAGTATTAAAAAGGAGTTAATATATGAAAGAAAAAGATAAAAAGAAAAATATAATTATTGTTATTATGGCATTTGTAATTTTTATATTACTAGCAATTACTATTTATTTTGTATTTATTAATAAAGATGAATCTTCAAATACTACTAATGATCAAGATATTGAAGAAGAGAAAATTTTAAAAGTAAAACAGTATACATTAAAAGAAGAAAATGAAGAGATTAGAATAAATAATAAAAAATTAAAACTTAAAGTTGTTGATAGTACATTATATATTAATGATGAAGAGATAGCAGATGTAATGTTTGAAGGAAATATTTTTGTTACAGATAAATACGCTTTAATAGCTGTAGTAGGACAATATGGATATGGTATTAATTATGCAATAAATGAAGATGGAAAAATAATTAATGTTTACAAAAGTATAGTTGCAGATACATCATATTCTGATTTTCAAGTAAATAATATTAGAGTAGAAGAAAGAAAGCTATTTGCAGATTATTATCATGAAGCATGTAATTATATAGATGATGACAGTACAAATTGTGAGAGTAAAGTTGAATTTGTATATGATGGAAATAATATAATTATGAAAGATGTTTCTTTGCAAGAAAATATAAATCCATTAACTAAAATAAATTTAACTAATTCTAATAGAACAATTAAGTTTGGTAATAAGACAATTAATTTAAGAACTGAAAATGGTAAAATTTATTATAATGATAAAGTTGTAAAACAATATGAAGACTATAATGATTTTGGAGTATACTTATCAGAAAAACTAATATTAATATACTGGCAAGGTGAAATGTGTCATGCAACATTCATAGGAGCAATAAATGAAGACGGAGAATATAATGAAGTAAATAATAGTGAAGAATATTCTGTTTATGGATTATATGAAAAAAATGGTGAAATAATGGGAACTGGTTATGAATGTCTAACAGATCCGGATTCAGAAACAAAGATTGATATAAAAATAGTAAATAATGGTAAAAATATAACAATAAAGAAATAAAATAAAAAGAAATAGATCATCTATTTCTTTTTTTAATCTAAATCTTTAAATAAAAAATCATACTTTTTTAACAAATTATTTTTATAACTCCATATGTAATGTACTATATAAGATTTTGTTCCTTCATAATTAAATACTTTATATTCATCTTCACATTCTGGATCAAGTAATTCATTACATTTACATTTCATAGAAAAATTAATAAGGAATTCATCTTTCCATGCATGTAACTGATAATTATTATATTCAAATTCTATAATATTATTTAAAAATTCATTATAATTCTTTTTATTTAATAAACTAATATTCATTAGAATTACTCCAGCACAAATATAATCATTTTTATCATATATAACATCATCAAATAGATGAATATTATTATTTAATAAAATATATTTACCTTCTTCCAAATGTGGTTCATTATTTGTTTGTCCTAATATTTCATAATCTTCAAAGTCTAAATTAAATATATCAGTTAAATCTTTTTTTATTTCTGTATCAGTATCTAAATATAAAACTCTATCATAGTTATTAAGTAATAAAGGTATTTCAAATCTAAAATAAGTCATATTGCTTATATCAGGTCTAAAAATATAAAGTGATTCATCTTTTTCATATTTCATTTGTCCTATTTTTTCATATTTTTCTTTATATTTATTACTAACATCTATTACTTCAACGTTATTATATTGTTTAAAATACTTAATATAACTATTTGAATTAAACGTTAAAATTTTAACTTCTAAATCTTTATTATATTTTTTTAATGAGTATAAAGAACATAATAACATTCTATTACTTCTAATATCATTATCTACACAATAACAAACACAATAACTCATATTATTATTCACTCCTAATTTAAATATAACATAATTAAATAAGATAAAAAAGTATATTTAATAGACCCAATATAAAGAAAAATCTATTTAAATATTATTTTTGTAAAGAAGAATAATTTCTTTTTTTTTAAATTTTTATTTAATTTTCATTATTTATTATTTTTTTCGTTGGGAGTGATATTTATAAAAAAATATAGAAGTGAATGGAAGTATTTATTAAATAATCAAGAGTTATCTAAAGTTAAATCTAGAATATCTAATATTCTTGAACTTGATAAACATACACCTCAAAGAGGAAGATATGTAGTTCATAGTTTATATTTTGATGATTATAAAGATTCTAGTGTTTATTCTAGTTATGCTAAATTATCAAAGAGATATAAATGGAGAATAAGATATTATGATAATGACTTAGATTATTTAGTACTTGAAAAGAAAACAAAATTAGAAAGTAGATGTCATAAAGATAGTATTAGATTAACTATAGATGAATATAACACTATTATAAATAATAATATATTGGATATAGTTTATGATACTAAAAAAAAAATACTTAAAGAATTAGCTAAAGATATTCTTATTTATAACTATAAGCCTAAAGTAATTGTAGATTATGAAAGAATTGCATACATAGAAGAAATAACAAACATTAGAATAACTTTTGATATGAAAATAAGTGCTTCTTATGAAATAGATAACTTCTTAGAAGGAAATTATACTAAGTATTATATAATGCCTAGCAATAAGAATTTATTAGAAGTTAAATTTGATGATATCCTTCCATCACATATTAGAAATATTATAGAATCATATGGATTTATTCAAACTGGTTTTTCTAAGTATTATTATTCTAGAAAAATAATAGATTCATATATGAGATAGGAGTGTTTATAATGATAGAAATGTTTCAAAATATAATTAATAATTATTCTAATAGTGGTATTAGTACAAGTATGATTTTAGCTGTATTATTTATGGTACTTGTATTATCTATATATGAATTTGTTATATATAGATTTGTATCACATAGAAGCTTTTATAATAAGAGCTTAAATATTACAGTAGCAATATTACCATTCTTTTTATCAATGATAATATTATGTTTACAATCTAATGCAATTGTTACTTTAGGAACAATAGGTGCATTAGCAATTATAAGATTTAGAACTGCTATTAAAGATCCTACAGATATGCTTTATCTTTTATGGAGTGTATTTATAGGTATAATGTGTGGCTGTAAATTGTTTGAAGTAGGAATACTTACTTCACTTATAGTAACAGGAGTATTATTTGTACTAAATAATATTAAATTTGGTAAATTGCCATATGTTCTTATAGTACATTCTATAGAGGATGGAGAGGAAGAACTAGAAAAGTTTTTTAAAACTAATAAGATTAACCATAAGTTTAAATCAAGAAACTTTACTAATAAAGGATATGATTATGCAATAGAATTTACTTCAAAAGAACTAGATGTTATCAAAAAAGAATTAATAAACAATAATAATTTTACTAAATATTCAATTATTGAATATGATGCAGATGATATAGTATAGGAGTGTGATTAAATGAAAAAAATAGGAATAATAATTATAAGTGGCTTAATAGCAATAGGTTTATCAATTAGTTTTGTTCTTGCAATAGTTGATAATAATAAAGTTACTACAAGTGTTTCAAGTATAACTTCTGATGGAGAAAGTGCAAGTGATATAAGTAGTAGTTATAATAATACTAATTATGGAAGTGATAAAGAATTAACCGGTAATACTATAACAAGTTCTGGTAGTTATGAAATAACTGGAACTAGTGAAAATATAATAGTTGATACAGAAGATAATGTAGAATTAATTCTTAATAATGCAATTATTGAGAATAATGATGGACCAGCTATTTATATAAAAAATGCTAAGACAGTAAGTATAGTATTGAAAGGAATAAATAAAATAACTTCAAAAACTAGTGAAGATTTAGATGGTGCAATATATTCTACTGCTGATTTAATTATAAGTGGTACAGGAACACTAGATGTTACTTCAAATATAGATGGAATAGTTTCTAAAGATACTTTAGTAATTAAAAGTGGAATATATATTATTAATAGTGAAGATGATGGAATAAGAGGAAAAGATAATGTTGCTATAGTAGATGGAGATTTTACTATCAACGCTAAGGGAGATGCTATTAAATCTACTAACGAAGAAGATTCTTCTCTTGGATATATAGCAATTGATAATGGTACATTCAATCTAAATGCAGTTAATGATGCAATAGATGCTGCTACAGAAGTAAACATAAGTGGAGGTACATTCAATATAAAAGCAACAGGGAATTCTAGCGATTCTTCTAGTAAAGGTATTAAAGGAGATACGAAAATAATTATTAGTGGAGGTACAATAAATGTTAATTCTACTGATGATGGAATTCATTCTAATGGAGATATTGCAATTAGTGGAGGAACTATAGCAGTAAAAAGCGGAGATGATGCAATTCATGCTGATGGTATGTGTGAAATAACATCAGGAACAATTAGCCTTAATGCTAGAGAAGGAATAGAAGCTACTTATGTAAAAATAGTAGATGGAACAATTGATATAAATGCAAGTGATGATGGAATAAATGCAGGAAATAAATCTAATAATTATAAAATTACTATAGAAATTACAGGAGGAAATCTAACAGTTAATATGGGACAAGGCGATACAGATGGAATTGATTCAAATGGTAATTTAATAATAACAGGAGGAACGATAAGTGTTAATGCTAAAAGTCCATTTGATTATGATGGACAGTTAACGTTTACTGGAGGAAAAATAATAGTAAATGGTGTTGAAACAAAAACTATTACAAACCAACAAATGGGTGGTGGAATGAATAATAATCGTAGAAGATAAAAAGTAAAAAAAGTTGGTTAATACCATCTTTTTTTATTATCTTAATAATAATTGCTTTTAAGTGCCATCTTATGAGTTTATTGACACGTTTTTTTAAAAATGATACTATAAATTTGTAAATATATAGTAAAGGAAAGAGTTAAAATTGGAGCCACTAATTAGTATAATAGTACCTGTCTATAATGTTGAGGAATATTTACCAAGATGTCTAGATAGTATTATTAATCAAAGTTATAAAAATTTAGAAATTATTTTAATAAACGATGAATCAACTGATAACAGTTTATCTATATGTAAAGAGTTTAAGAAAAAAGATAAAAGAATAAAGTTGATAAGTATTAAACACGGAGGATTATCTAAAGCTAGAAATACGGGTTTAGATGTTGCTAAAGGAGAATATATTGGATTTGTAGATTCAGATGATTTTATAGAAGAAGATATGTATAAATCTTTATATGAAGCGATAGTAAAAAGTGGTGCTCAAATATCTGTTTGTACCTTCTATCGTTATCATCCAGATGTACTAGAATATGATTTCCTAGAATCTAGAGATGAAATAGTTTTTGACAAAGAAGAAGCAATTGAAAATGTTTTAATCGATAAAACTTTAAGAAATTATGTTTGGACAAAATTATACTCTGCATATATTTTTGATGATCTTAGATTTCCTGAAGGAAAAAATTTTGAAGATATTTTTATATCAATAAAAATACTAGAAAAAATAGATAAGCTTATATATATAAATAAATTTTTATACTATTATGTTATTAGAGAAGGCTCAATTGATTCTAGTAAAAAAGTAGAAAATATAAAAGATGCAATAGAAGAAACTTATAGAAGATATAAATATATAAAAGAAAACTATGAAAAGTATAAAGAATATAATATAGCAGCAATGATTGTTAGATTAGTTTATTGTTATTTAGATTTAAATCAAGATATAAGTTTACTTAATGAATATAATTATATCTTTAGTGAATTAGACAAAGATATAAGTTCATCAGATATAGAACTAATTAAAAGTAGTTGTGTAAATAATTTTTATAATTATTATTGTGATATTTCAAGTTATATAGAAAAATAATATAGATATATAGGTGGTAATAAATGAAAAAAATAAATATATTAATGGAAATTGATGATAATTGTATTATTAGATTAAGTGAAACAATTATGTCAATAGAAATAAATAATGAGTTTGATATTGATTTATATGTAGTTTATTCTAGTTTAGCAAAAGAAAACTTAGAACAATTAAATCTATTTATGGAAGGTAATGGTTATGGAAGAATAATTCCACTTTATGTTAAAAATGATGAATTCTTATCTTCATTAAGTAATGATTTAAAGTGGACATATCTTAAATTATATGCTCCATATTTAATAAAAAATGATGTTGATAAAATACTATATTTAGATTGTGATGTAATATGTAAAGGTGATATTTCTCAATTATATGAAATGGATTTCGATGGTAATTTAATAATAGGAGTTGAACATTCATTTGAAAATAGTAAAAAAGATTATTATAAAAAGTTAGATTTTAAAGATGATTATAAATATATAAATGATCATGTTCTTTTAATAGATGTTAAAAACTATACTACTTCATTTAAAAAGAAAAATTTAGAACATTTTATTCTAAATAATTATGAGAAATATACATTTAGAGCACAAGATGTTATTAATAAAGAGTTTGGGGATAAAATAAAAATAGTTGATAAGATATATAACTATCAAATTAATCAAGAATTAGATGATGAATTAAGAGATGATGAAGTACTAGTTAGTTACTGTGGAGATTCAAAACCATGGGAGTATGATTATTATTCATATGATAAAGCAAACCCATATTATATTTTCTTAGATAGAATAGGACAAGCTAGTCGTGTAGAAGAACTTAAGCAAACTGTTTATGATGATAATGTTGATATAATTATGCCTCTTCTTAATGATAGAAAACATTTACCAACTTCACTTGCATCATTATGTAATCAAGTTAATAAAGAACATTTTAAATTATATATAGTTGATGATGGATCTACTTGCACATTTGATGACATTATTGATCAATTTAAAGATAAAATAGAAATACATTATCTTAAAATGGATAGAAATGGTGGATGTGGATATGCTAGAAATGGTGCATTAAGAGTATGCCATAGTGGCTATTTTATGTTCCTTGATGCTGATGATGTTTTGTATGACAACTTTTCATTTGATGAAATGTATCGAGCAGTGCTTGAAACTAGAAGTGACATAGTTAATGGTAGAAGAGTTGATGAATTGCCATCTAAACATTATTTTTATTACCCATTTGATCATGAAGGAACACATGCAAGAATATATAGTCGTAAGTTTGTAGATAAATATAAAATTAGATTTCCACATATTAAATTCTATGAAGATTTAGTATTTAACTTCATGATTAGAATGTGTGGTGCAACATCTACAGATGTAGATAGAATAGTATATGTAAGAAAGTCTAATGATGATTCGGTTTCTAGAAGTAATTATACAGATGATAGAGATGTTAGATATTACCTATTTGAAGTATATTTAACAACTGCAGTTGCTTTAAAAAGAGAATATAAAAATCATAGAATTAGAGAATATTTAATAAAATATTTTTATAGAGTATATGAAAGATTAGGATATTATTTAGTTCAAGAAATAAATGATGAAACTAAAGATTTAGTATATCGTTATGTTTCAAGAATGATAAAAATTTATAAAATGATATCAAATGATTTTGAAACTGAATTTGTTAAAGGTGACAAATATGATGATGGATTAATAGACTTTATCAAATATTGTGAAGAATATGTTCCATATGATTTAAATGATAGGGCAACTAGTGGTTTAGTTTATAAAATATTTGATGAAGAAATAGATAATGAAATAAAGAAAAGAATGTCTATTATTGAAGAACTAAATACATGCTCAAGAATGACTGATGGAGATAAAATTAATGAATTAACAAATAAATTATTTTCAAATAATATAAAAATAGATCCTCCAGTTATTTGTAATAAAGGACTTAAAAATATAACTATTGGAAATAATACAAAAATAGGAAGTAATGTTAATTTTGATGAAACTGGAACAATAAAAATTGGAGAAAATGTAGTTATTGGTTCTAATGTTAAATTCTTAACAAAAGGTAATCCAGTATCACCAAATTTAAGAAAGAAAGATTATATTTATTCGAAGACTATTACTATTGAAGATAATGTATTTATAGGTGATAATACAATTATTTATCCTGGAGTTACTATATCTCAAAATGCTTATGTTTGCCCTGGATCTGTAGTAACAGAAAATGTAAATGAAGATAGAATAGTAATGGGTAACCCATGTAAGGAAGTAAAAGAAGTTCATGAATTTGATGATTTTATTTATGATACAAATAAAATAATAGATATTGAAAATATAATTTCAGATTTATAAAAATAAAAAGAGTGACTTATAGTCACTCTTTAATTATTCTTTAATATTTAAAAACTCTTTTATTATTTTTATTACATCTGAATCTATATCATCTAAATCAAAATCTTCAATAGAAAGATCTCTTTTAAGTTCTTTTAAATAATTAAGTTTTCTAATAATAAATTGATATGCATCATCAAATAAGTCTTGATAATTATCTTTTGTATATTTTAAAACTTTATTAAATAAAACTGTAAATAGTTCTATATCTTTATTATTAGTATTTTTATTAGTTAATGATCCTTTTCTATTCCAATAATAGTGATACATTCGTTTTTGTTCTAAAACAACAACTTTACAATTTTTAATTATATCAAATTGGAAAAGTTCATCTTCATGATTGTTATAATATTCATTAAATGATACAGAATTAAACACTTCTTTTTTATATAATTTTCCCCAAACAGTACAGCAAATACTTTCGACTAGAAATTTATGAAAAACTTCTTTATCTCCGTTTATTGTAATATTATCGTAAGTGTAGAAATATTCATATTCATTTATATAATGATTACATTGTACTAAGTCTGCATTATTATCTATAATATCTTTATATAAAGTTTCTATTGTATCTATTTCAAGAATATCATCTGAATCAACAAAAGTTATATAATCTCCTGTTACATTTTGTATACCAACATTTCTAGCATGAGATACCCCATGATTTTCAGTACTTATTATTTTAATTCTTTTATCTTTTTTTTGATATTCTTCTAATATATTTAATGAATTATCAGTAGAACCATCATTTACTAATACTATTTCTAGATTATGATATGTTTGATTTAGAATACTATCAAGGCAATTAGATAAATATTGCTGTGAATTATACACTGGTACAACTATACTGATAAGATGCTCCATTTTAATCTCCTTTTTATTTCTTTTAAATTATCTATATTTGTCTATAAATTCATTTAATGTAGTTTTTAAACCCATTAAATATTCATAGCAATTTAATACTGGATCATTTTCATTATTAACTACAGCACTTCTTCCTTTTTCATCTAAATAATCACTATATTTATCATATATTGAAATTATTTTCTTTAAATTTGCAAAAGTTTTATTGTCTTTATAATTACCTTTATGATGATTTTCTATTCTATTATATAATCTTACAATAGCAGTAAATGCAACAGTAGCTATTGTTCTTTCATCAGCTTTATTTTTGATTATGCTTTTTAAGGTATAAAGATATCCTTCAGAATAATAATATTCATATTTTGAAGAATAATCATTAGATTCTGATCTTGTTAGAGAATCTTGATTCATAAGTCTAACATAAGCTATATCTTCTATCTTTTCAAGATATGGATAAAATGAATATAATTGTTGATTAAATGAATTGTCTTCTTCTCCAAACATATTAGGGAAACTAGCCCCATGTTCTTCTATAAATTTTCTTTTATAAATCTTACCTTGTACATCAATCCAATCTCCAGTACTTAAATAATAATAATCTGGTCCTAATTGTTCTAAAATATTACCAAGAATTATATCACAATTTGTTTCATCCATTCTTTGATTTAACATTTCAATAGAATTGAAAGAATAAAGTACATCATCGGCATCTAAAAAAACAATTTTTTCTCCTTTACTATGCTCTAAACCATATTGTCTTGCATAACCTGGACCATGGTTTTTATCAAACTTATATTCAGTTATATCAAGTAAATTTTTATATTTTTCAATGATAGTAGAATAATCATTATCAGAATTATCATTTACTATATATACTTTAAATTTATCTCTTATTGATTGATTTGCTATTGAAATTATAGCGTTTTCAATTGTATTATGCGCATTATATGCTGGAATTATAATATCTATCACAAAATCACCTCTACAAATTAATTATATATCAAATTTAAGAAGTTTGTAAAATCTAAAAAAAGCAAAGGCAAATTAATATAGTTATTATAATTCATCTTTGACTTTTATAAAGTCTATTTTAGCACTTCCAGTAGATACGGCTTTTGGACATGCAAGACATTTTTTAAATAATCATGGTATTAGTTCTTCAATATCTTTAAGACCACATTCAAGAAGCTTTAACCCTGGTGACATAATCGCAAGTGAAAGTTTTGATTTATACAAAGAAGGCGAGAATGGTGAAAGATATTCAGTAAGAAATGACATATATGTTGTTGAAGTTCAAGATGGAAAAGTAATAGTATCTTCATGGGGATAAAGATATATATTTGATAATACAGATGCAGAATGGACAGATAAAATAGTACTAACATTAAATAAAAAAAGTAATTAATAAAAAAAGAGAAACATTCTCTTTTTTTATTATGTTATAATAAAAAATATGATTAAGGTAGTGATTAAATGATATATATTACAGGAGACACACATAGAGATTTTTCTAGATTAAATGATCTAGGATTATTTCAAGATGATATGGTAATTGTTTTAGGAGATGCTGGAATAAATTATTGTCTTAATGATGAAGATATAAAATTAAAAGAATATTTAAATGGATTAAATATTAAATTATTTTGTATAAGAGGAAATCATGAAGAAAGACCTGAAAATATTAAGACTTATAAAGAAGTAGATATGTTTGAAGGAAAAGTATATATAGAAGAAAAATATCCAAATTTGATATTTGCAAAAGATGGAGAAACATATAATATTGATGATAAAAAGATATTGGTTATTGGAGGAGCATATTCTGTAGATAAAAACTATCGATTAATGTATGGTTATAAGTGGTTCAAAGATGAACAATTAACTAAAGAGGAAATGGAAAATATTTATAAAAAAGTTCAAGGTAAACATTTTGATATAGTTTTAACTCATACATGTCCTAAAAAGTATGAACCTATAGAAGTATTTTTAGAAGGAATTGATCAATCATTAATAGATAAAACAATGGAAGAATTCTTAGATAGAGTTGAAAAGACCATAAGTTACGATAAATGGTATTGCGGTCATTATCATACAGAAAAGAAAATTGATAAACTAGAATTTTTATATGGCACAATAAAGCCATTTATAAAAAAAGATAATAAAACAAAATTAAAAGATTTTATTAATTAAATAAGACAGTTTTTGCTGTCTTTTTTATATATAATATGATACTATATAGATAGTAGAATAGTGTATAATGCGCTAGTTGGAGATGATTGTATGGCTAATAATTCAATATCAGTTGATTCTAATGAATTAGAAACAATTATATCTAATGTTAATAGTGATAAAACTTCTATAGGAGAAGTTAATACATCTTTTGAATCATCATTTAAACCTTTAACTGATGTAGGATTATTTGTAGATTGTCTAAATAATCTTAAAGAAGAATCTAAGAATATTGAAACAGCATATGAAGTTTTAATTAGAGAATTAAATTCTCACTTAGATGATTACAATAGCTTAGAAAACCAACTAGCACAAGTTGCTAATAATTATAGAAGTTACTATTCTCCAACAACTGGAGGTGGAGTAGGTAGTTACACATCTGGAAATCCTAATACAGTGACAGATGTTAATGACGGTACTCCAATAGATCCAGAAAAAATGGAAACAAAAATAGAAAAAATAGATTTCAATGCAATAGATGAAATGCTAAACTTTATATCAATTACAAAAGATAGTGATAAAACAATAGGAGATATTTTAGCAGATGCAAACAATGCAAATTACTTTTGTACATTATTACAAAATTACTATAAAACATATAATTCAACTTTAGTAGAATATGATAGCTCATCATCAGTACAACAATTGTTATTAAGACAACTACTTAATTCTGATGTAGATAATATACCTAAAGCATTGTCAGATAAATCTATTATTAAGTATAAAAAATATTTACATAAAATAGCTAAAGATAATAATACAACAGTATATGATTTATCAACAAAAGAACAATTTAAAGAAATATTTAAAGATTCTTTATTAAAACTATATAACAAAGAAATAAATTCAACAGAGTTTGATGATAATTATTGTAATGATTTTAGAACTTTTATCGATTCAAGAGCTAAAGAAAAAAATGTTGATAAAGATAAATTATTTGAAGATATTAAATTATTACTATAAGGAGGTCCTATGTTAATAAAAGCCAAATATGAAAATATAGATTCTATAGGCGATTATCTAGTAGAAGAAGCTTCCGAATTTAATAGAAAAATAGAAGATATGATTAGTAAATTAGAAAACCTAGAATTGTATTGGAGCGGTCCTGATTATGAAAACTTTAAAAAAGTATATGGTACATATCTTAGAAATTTAAAAACTACTTATATTGAATTAAATGCTTTTGGAAATGCATTAAGAAAAGTATCATATTATTTTGGAGAAGTAGATGTAGATTTCGGATTAAGAATGAGAAAGATGGGTAACCAAAATGAAGAATTGGACAAACAGTAATATTAATATTAATGAAAAAGGTGCTACTGATATTTTAGAAGCATTACAAAATGATACAGAAGATATTAGAGATGGATTTAGTAGAATATCAGATATCATGAAATATATTAATGGAGATTATGAAACATGGAAAGGTCTCTCTCAAGAAAAGTTTTATGAGAACTATAAAACTATATCTGATAAATTTGATGGTATAGTAATTAATTTAGAAAGATACAATTCTTTTTTACAAACTTCAATAGATAATTATAAGAATAAAGAAAATGTACTTAACAATAATGTGGAAGTAGATAAAGATAATTTAGATATAAATTAGGAGATGATATAATGACATATTTTGTAGACCCATATAAGAAATATTATGAGTCACTTAAAGATGCAAGTGGTATGACTGGAAAAGTTTCAACTATCACTTCAACTATAACAACATTATCAACTAATTCTAAAAATATATCTAATAAAATATCATCATCCACATGGAAAGAAATAGGTGCAACAGAAGTAACTAATAAAATATTGCCAGGATTAACAGCACTTTTAAAAAAATTAGATACTGATGTAGAAACAACACTATCTAAAGCAGTAGATAAAGCACTTAAAACTATATATCCAAAAACAGAAAGTTTAAAAGAAAAAGATGAAAGATTTGAAACATTACAAACAGAAATTGAAACTTATAGAAAAACTGCCCCAAGACAATTTAATTTAATGTCTCAAGAAACATCAGAATATAAAACTTGGTCAAGTGTATTAAGTGGAAAAATAGAAGAAAAAAATAAATTAGAAGAAGAATGTAAAAAACTTCAAGAAGAAATAAAAGCAGCAGCTAATGAAATAAACAGCTTAGAAGTAACTAAAGCTGAAGATACAAAAATATCTTTAGGTGGAAAAGAAGGGCCATATGTAACTGATGGAACATTTATTAAACTAAATTATAGTGGAAGTACATTTAATGTTATTAACACTCAAAACATATCAGTTACTGATTTTGTTCAATATATTAATAGCTATAGACTTTATCAGGCTCAACAACCAAAATATGATGATGCTTGTCTTGGAGTTGCTAAAGCATATGGAAAGAAATTATATTTAAATACTAAATTACAAACTAATATGGATGACTTCTATGGAGGAGCATATTTACAATGGGATAATGGGATATCATCAGAAAACAAAGATGACATTTTAAGATTAATTTATAATGAATTAATTCAAGGCAAACCATCAGTACTTATGGTTACAACAAAAAAAGGAACAAGACATTTTGCTACAGTAGTTGGAATGAAAGATACTGTTACATGTGCTGAAGATTTAAAAGAAGAAGATTTGTTAATAATTGATTCTTGGGATGGTAAATTAGAAGCAATGGATAATAGTGAAACTGGTGATAGACATATGCATAAACAAAATGGTAAATATAGAGTAGATAGATTACAAGCATAAAAAGTAACATTTTATAGTTACTTTTTTTATAAAAATAATATAATAAAAGAAGAAAGGTGATTATATGAAACTTGGTGATTTTAATTGTATTACAGAAAACAATGATTTAGACAAATATCTAGAATTCTACAATTATGTAAGAAACAATATGGAACATCCTGAATGGTTAGGAACATTTACTAAAGACGAAATTGAAATGATTTTAGGAATTGGTGGAAAACTATTCAATTATTATGATAAAGAAACAATAGTATGTTCATTCTTTTATATGCCTACTTCAAACAAATCTCTTTTAAAACATAGTATTAATTACGATGAATCATTAGTAGGATCATGTGGACCAATAATGGTAAATCCAAAATATGTTGGAAATGGATTACAAAAACAAATGATAGATGCTTTAGAAGATTATTGTAAATCAATTAATAAGAAATTTTGTTATACTAAAATACATCCAGATAACATTTACTGTATTAACAATTTTGTTGATAAAAAATATAATTATCTACAAACATATACTTCACCTAAAGATGGAGAGATTAGAAACGATTATATAAAAGAGCTAACCTAATAAAAAAAGGTAAAATATATGAAAATAAATATTAGAAATATAGAAGAGGCTTTAAAACAGCCTGAAAATCAAAAATTTATTAATTTCAAAAAATGCTGAAATATGCTATAAAGAATTAACCGATATTTTAGCTATGTATAAAGATTATCTTAAAATAACAGAATTTAAAGACGAAAAAACTATCAAATAAGATGTTTTATATTAAGAAAAAGCAGTTGAGTATATAGAAAATGATATCATGGAGAAAAGCCAGTAGTAAGAGATGTTATTTTCTTTATAAAATTTGCTGAAGTACTTCATGAAATTGTTGAGAAACATAGATTTAGTGAAGCTAAAGAAGTGCATACTTCATATGGAAAGTAGGGATGGAAAATGGACATAAAATATAATGCAGAAAAAAATAGAGAATTCTTTAATAGAAAAATAGATGAATATGATGAAACACATGCTCAGTTTATGGAAACAAAAAAAGAACTAGAGAAAAATCTTCCTGAAGGAACTAAAAGAATATTAGACTTAGGAGTAGGAACAGGGCTTGAATTAATTGAAATATTTAAAAAGCATCCAAATGTAGAAGTTACTGCAATAGACATATCAGAGAAAATGTTAGAACGATTAAGTGAAAGAGATTTTGCAAGTCATTTAAGAATAGTTCGTGGAGATTTCTTTGAAGTGGATTTTGGAAGTGACTATGATGTAGTTATTTCAACTTCAGCATTACATCATTTCTTAAAAGATGATAAACTTGTTTTGTATAAAAAAATAAGAGACTCATTAAAAGATGGCGGACTATTTATTAATTCAGATAAAATAGTTGAAACTGATCAAGATGAGCAAGATGCTATCGATTATTACAATGCATTTATTAAAGAAAAACCTCATATTGATACACCACTATCTATAAATCATGAAGTAGAAGTCTTAGAACAAGCAGGATTTAAAGATATAACAATTAGTCCAGTAGATAAAGATAACTATAGATTGATAAAAGCAAGAAAATAATTGTATTTATATAATACATATAGTAAAATAACGAGAAAAGAAGGCGGTATAATGAAAGACATAATATTAACAGGAGATAGACCAACAGGTAGATTACATTTAGGACATTTAGTTGGATCATTAAATCAAAGAGTAGAATTACAAAACTCAGGTAAATATGATGAAATATATATTGAAATTGCAGATGCACAAGCTACTACTGATAATGCAGATAATATTGAAAAAATAAGGCAAAATGTTATTGAAGTAGCATTAGATTATTTATCAGTAGGAATAGATCCAAAAAAATGTACTATTTTCTTACAATCTCAAGTTCCTGCTCTTTGTGAATTAACATTCTATTATATGAATTTAGTTACATTATCAAGACTTGAACGTAATCCGACAGTTAAACAAGAAATTAAATTTAGAAATTTTGAAACAAGCATACCAGTAGGATTTTTAACTTATCCTATAAGTCAAGCAGCAGATATTACTGGATTTAATGCTAATATAGTTCCAGTTGGGGACGATCAATTACCAATGATTGAACAAACAAGAGAAATTGTAAGAAGCTTTAATTCTATTTATGGAGAAACATTAGTAGAACCTAAAGCAGTTTTACCAAAAAATAAAGATTGCTTACGTCTTCCAGGAACAGATGGAAAAGCAAAGATGAGTAAATCATTAGGAAATTGTATTTATATAGCAGATACTCCTGAAGAAATAAAAAGAAAAGTTATGAGTATGTATACAGATCCTAATCATATAAAGGTTGAAGATCCTGGTGATACTAAAAACAATACAGTATTTATTTATCTATCAGCATTTGCAAAAGCTGAACATTTTGAAAAATATCTTCCTGAATATAAAAATTTAGATGAATTAAAAGCTCACTATGAACGTGGTGGATTAGGAGATATGAAAGTAAAAAGATTCTTAAATGATATATTACAAGAATTACTTGCACCAATAAGAGCTAGAAGACAAGAATTTGAAAAACAAATTCCTGAAATATATAAAACTCTTGAAGAGGGAAGTATTAAAGCTAATAAAATAGTATCTGAAACAGTTGAAAAAGTAAAAGATGCTATGGGAATCAATTATTTTAAGGATAAAAATTTAATAGAAGGACATTATCAAAAATATATTAACAAGGACAATTAATTGAGCTATAAAAAAATAGTTCTTTTTTTAGTGATTTATGATATTATATAGAAAGCGAGTAGGCATATGGGATTATTTGATGATTTATTCGAAAAACCAACAACAAAACAAAAGAAAAGTGGAACGCATTCATTTTTAGATGACTTAAGTGAAAATGAAAAAGAAAGAATACAAAAGGAAATGGATATTTATAATCTCGATGATTGGGAAAGAGATGAAGTTATAAATAGTGGATACGACCCAATGGACTTTGAAGATGATGACTTTGAAGATGAAGACGATGATTACTATAATGATGAGTATTAGTAAAAATCAGTGATTATGGAGGAAAAAATGTAATGGAAACACAAATTAATGAACATGAATACAATAATTTTACGACAATGTCTATGCGTGACTATTTAGAATTTAGTTTTGTTGAAGGATATAAATATGGATTAGTAGGATTTATAACTCCTAAGCAAAGAATATTTAATGTTGCTAATAGAAGAATAAATGATGAAACAATAATGGAAGATGATTTAGGAAGAGAAATATATGAAGTAGATTATCCTACACCAATGATTAATGGTGAATGTATAAGATTGTACTCTTGTGGGAAAAATCTTTCAGTAGAATTTCCAGATGAAATCACTCAAGAACAATTTGAATGTTTACAAGATGTATTAAGAGATATAAGATCATTTGAATTTGATTTTGATAGAATCGTTTATATGCCACGCAATTCAAGAGAATTAGTTGAAGTAGCATCAAATTTGATTACGCAAGAAGAAAGAGTTTATGAACCTGAAAAAATAATTGGAGTACCATTATTAAGTAGAGGAATGAGATTAGAAAAGAAAAGAAATCAATAATCTTTTCTTTTTTTTGTTATAATATACTTAAAGAGGTTATTATGATGAATAAGATAGATGAACTAAGAAAAATGATTAATGAATCAAATAACATAGTATGTTTTACTGGAGCTGGAGTATCAACAGATAGTGGTATAAAAGATTTTAGAAGTAAGAATGGATTATCTAAAGATACAGCTATTCCTGTAGAAATACTGTTAAGTAGTAATTACTTTTATGAACATACAGAAGACTTTTATGAGTTTTATAAAGAATATTTTGATTCATCAAAAATAGAACCAAATATAACACATAAATATTTGAAAAAATTAGAAGATAGTGGAAAACTAAAAGCAATAGTTACCCAAAATATAGATGGCTTGCATTCTAAAGCAGGTTCAAAAAATGTATATGAAGTTCATGGAACAGTATTTAAAAATCATTGTATAAAATGTAATAAAGAATATGATGAGAAATATGTTTTTGATTCTACTGGAGTACCACATTGTACGTGTGGTGGAATTATAAAACCAGATGTTGTTTTATATGGAGAGTCACTTCCAGCGAATGCAACAGAAGGATCTATTTCAGCAATTGAAAAAGCAGACATGTTACTAGTTCTAGGATCATCACTTGTTGTATATCCTGCAGCAGGATTTATAAATTATTTTAATGGTAAATATTTAGTAATAATTAACAATGATAAAACTTTATATGATGATGAAGCTAGTTTAGTTATACATGATAATTTATCAAAAGTATTTAAAGAACTTATGAAGGAGGACAAATAAAAGTGAAAAAACTAATACCAGCTTATATACTATCTTTTGTTGTATGTTTCATGTTGTTCTTTAATGAACCACTAATAATGTATGCAACTAATAAAAATGATTTTGGATTTGATTTATATACAATAATAGTTCCTTTATTAGTAGTTTTCTTTTCTTTTTTTATTGTTATTTCATTAATATTTACTGGAATATACTATCTAAATAAAAAGCTTTCTAAAAATCTTACATTTTATAATATAGTATTAGTATTATCATATATCTTATTTTTTGTATTATATATTCAGGGAAATTATTTAATTGGTAATTTACCACCACTTGATGGATCTATGATGAATTGGGTAGGATATACAAAAGAGAATATTATAACTTTTGTTATTCTATCAATCATAGTAGCATCATATATTATTACTATAAAAAAATATAAATTTGAAAAAGTAATAAATGTATCAAAATATATTTCTTTAGCAGTTTTTGGAATGCTTTTTGTAGCACTTTTAACAACATCTATTTCATATAATATATTTGAAAAAAGAACTGTATTATATATTTCAAAAGATAATATGAATTCTGTATCAAAAAATAATAATTTTTATATTTTATTACTTGATGCTGTAGATTCAAGAGCGTTTAATAATGCTGTTATTGAAACTGGATATAATGATTTATTTGATGATTTTACATATTATCCAGATACATTATCAGGATATCCGTTCACAAGAGATTCTATTCCATTAATATTATCAGGAAGATTTAATGAAAATGAAATGAGATTTCTTGATCATTATAATAAAGCTATGGATGAATCTAAACTAATAGAAAGATTAAAAGAATATAATTATGATATTAATTTATATGAACAAGAATTAAAATGGACTACAGATAATTTTAAAACAGTATCTAATGCAATTGAATATAAAGATATGATGAGTCCAGTATGTTTTGGAAAAGAAGAATTAAGATATATTTCTTATAAGTACCTACCATACTTTTTAAAGAAATATTCAAAGATGGATACTTTTAACTTTGATTATTGCAAAATGACTTCTACAGATACGGCATATACTGATGACAATATAGAAAATTATAAAAATTTCCTAGATAGCAAAGTATATGACATAGATAATAATTATTTTAGTTTTATCCATCTACGAGGAGGACATGTTCCATTTGATTTAGATGAAAATGTTAATAGAGTAGAAGAAAGTACATATGAAGACATGTTAAAAGCCAATATAAAAATAGTTGATGCTTTCTTAAATAGATTAAAAGAAAATAATATATATGATAATTCCATTATTATAGTTATAGCAGATCATGGATATAAAGATGGAACACCATATGGAAGACAAAATCCGATATTATATATAAAAGGATTAAATGAGCATCATAAAATGATTACATCTGATAAACCAATATCTTTTGTTGACTTAATTGATGCTTATCTAGAATTATTAGATGGAAAGAAAAGTACAGAGCTATTTAATAATATTCCACAGGAAAGAACAAGAAGATTTTTATGGTATGTAACATATGGAGAAGATCATATAGTAGAATACATTCAAACAGGAAAAGCATGGGATGAATCAACACTTGTAAAAACAGGTCGTGAGTTTAATAGATAAGAGATTAATTAAAATGTAAAGACATTGACACCTAATTAGCAATTTTTATTGATATTTAAATAAAAATAAAATATTATTAAAGAAGATAAGGAGATGTTTATAATGGAAGAAAAGAAACACGGGATACTAAATATAAAGAATTTTAAAGACATGGATAAAGATCAACAAAAGGATATTATAAAAAAAGTATTATATGGATTATGTGCAGGAACATTTGCTCTTGGAATGATATTTAATGCACCTGCATGGCTAACAGGTTTAACAGGATTATTTACAGGTATGGGATTAACTAATACTGTAGCTAAAATTAAAGATAAAGTAAATCTAAGAAAGCCAGTAGAAGCAGCTGGAATGGCTAGATAAAAGGTAGTATACTATGGCTCAAGAACCTAAAAGGCATAAAGTATTAAATATCAGGCATTTTAAAGATTTGGGACAGGATCAAGGTTTCGCCGAAAAATTGTTTATGACAGGAATCGGAGCTGCTGTTGTTGCTTTAGGTGTGTTTACAGCTGCACCAGCAATAGTTACTGCGGTAGCAGGATTATTTACGGGATTTAGTTTTAAAGGCTTAGTTGATAAAATAAAAGCTAAAATTAGTGTAAATAGGACTCAAGAAGAAACACAAGAAGAAGCACAAGAAGAGGCAGAAGAAAATGAGCCTCAACCAACAGTTGAACCACAGCCTACAACAGAGCCACAGCAAACAATTGAACCAGAACAAGAAGGACCAGAAAGAGGAAGATAATGTGTAAACATTACTTCTTTTTTTATAAAAAAAAAGCAAAAATTAGCACTTTATCTTGACAAGTGCTAATTATAGTGCTATAACATAGTTGTAATAAGAAAAGGAGAATACTTATTACAGTAATACTATATTATCGGTATTAAAATTATATAGTGCTACCCAATCGTAACACGTTATGAAAGGAAGATGATTTATATGATGATAGTACCAAAGAGAAATAGTTTTGATTTGTTTGATGACTTTTTTGAGGATGGATTTTTCCCAAGAAAAGAAAGAAATCTAATGAAAACAGATATTAGGGAGTTGAAAGACAAATACATAGTAGATGTTGACTTACCAGGTTTTGAAAAAGAGAATATCAATCTATCAATAGAAAATGGATATTTAAATATTCATGCCAAAGTAGATAAAAAAGAAATTAATAAAGAAGAGGAAAAATATGTTCATCGTGAAAGATTTGTTGGTGAATGTTCTCGTAGCTTCTATGTAGGTGATGAAGTTAAAGAAAATGATATTCATGCTGAATTCAAAAATGGTATCTTAAAAGTAGAGATCCCTAAAAAAGAAGAACAAAAGAAACTTGATTCTCCAAAACAAATCAAGATTGAATAAAAAAGCAAAAGACCATTTAATGGTCTTTTTTTGTTCTTGAAAAGATAGTGAAAATGTAGTAAAGTGAATTTATTAAAGGAGGCTATATGAATTTTATAATACTTATTATTGGTTTTATTTTATTAGTAAAAGGAGCAGATTATTTTGTCGATGGCTGCTCAGCCATTGCTAAAGCATTTGGTATACCTTCTTTAATTATAGGTTTAACAATAGTTGCTTTTGGAACAAGCGCTCCAGAAGCAGCAGTTAGTATTACAGCATCTTTAAAAGATATGAATGACATATCTCTAGGTAATGCTGTAGGATCTAATATTTGTAATTTACTTCTTGTTCTTGGTTTTAGTGGTTTATTTGGAACACTTACTGCCAAAAGAAAAGTAATAACAAGAGATTTTATTTATGCTATTTTTTCTAGTGTTGTTTTAGTAATACTTACATCTAATATAGTAATAAGAAATACTGAAGTAGGAATATTATCAAGAACTAATGGATTACTACTTTTAGCAATATTGTTAATATATATTTTTGCACTATTAAATGATGCAATTAAATCAGTAAGAAAAAAAGAGAAAAAAGAAAAGTTTGAACTAAAAAATATACCATTCATTATTTTTGGAGCTGTAGCAATTATTATTGGTGGACAACTTGTTGTTGATAGCGCTACTAAAATAGCTGAAATGTTACATTTAGGACAAGATGTTATAGCGCTTACAGTAGTAGCAATTGGAACTTCACTTCCAGAACTTGTAACATCTACAGTTGCAGCAAGAAAAGGTGAAGTTGATTTAGCAATAGGAAATGTAATTGGTTCTAATATTTTTAATACTTTGTTTGTATTAGGACTAGCAAGTTCAATAAGCGCTATATCATATAGAATTGAAACATTTATAGACATATTAATAATGTTAGGAGTTACAGTATTTGTATATCTAATGGTTCTTCATAAAAGTAAAATTGGAAGAACAAAAGCAGCAATCTTATTAGGTCTATATGTAACTTATTTAGCATATTTATTTGTAAGATAATAAAAGAATCAAGTAGAGTTTTTACTTGATTCTTTTACTATAATTACATTTGTAATATAATAAGAAAAAGGTGATTTTATGTCTATTGAAAGTGAAGTATTTAAGAAATCTAATATTGATTTTAAAAAGCTAATTAAATATGGTTTTAAAAAAGAAAAAGAAGAGTATATTTATAAAAAAAGATTTCTTAATGATTTTGAAGCAATAATTACTATTAATGAAAAAGTAAATGGAAAAGTAATTGATTTAGAAATGAATGAAGAATATACGAATATAAGAATTGAAAATGCAAGCGGAGAATTTGTTAATAAAGTAAAAGAAGAGTATATTAAAATTCTTGAAGATATAAGAGATAAATGTTTTAATTCAAAATATTTTATATATGATCAAACTAATAGAATTACTAACTATATTATTAATAAATATAATGACTTACCAGAGTTCTTATGGAAAAATGACAATGAAACAGGTGTATTTAGAAATAAGAAAAACAATAAATGGTATGGAATAATAATGAATATAGATAAATCTAAACTTGGAGATGGAAAAGGTAATATAGAAGTAATAAATGTAAAAATAAACAATGTTAATAATTATATAAATAAAAAAGGTTTCTATAAAGCATATCATATGAATAAAGAAAACTGGATAACTATAACACTTGATGAGACACTTAAAGATGAAGAAATAGAAAGAGTAATAGATGAGTCATATAATATAATTAATGAAGAAGAAATTTGGTTAGTTCCTGCTAATCCAAAATACTACGATGTTGTTAGTGATTTTAAAAAAAGAAAAATAATCGAATGGAAACAATCAAGTAATATTCATGTAGGAGATACAGTCTATCTTTATTTGGCAGAGCCTTATTCAGCAGTAATATATAAATGTAAAGTTATAGAAGTAGACATTCCATATGATTACAAAGATAATAATTTAACAATAAAAAAATTAATGAAAATTGAAAAAGAAAAAGAATATGATAAAGAAAAAATAACATTTAAATATTTAAATAAATTAGGAATAAATGCAATAAGGGGTCCAAGAAAAATAACAAAAGAGATTAGTAATATGATAGATTTATAGGAGGCTAATATGGAACAATCATCTTTATTTGAAATAAATGAACATGAACCACTAGCATCTCGAATGAGGCCAAGAAATCTTGATGAATTTGTAGGACAAACACATTTAATTGGAGAAAACAGAATATTAAGAAAAATGATTGAAACAGATAATATTACATCTATGATTTTTTGGGGACCACCAGGAGTAGGAAAGACAACTCTTGCTCATATAATAGCAAGAACAACAAAATCTGAATTCATTACATTTTCAGCAGTAACAGCAGGAATAAAAGAAATAAAAACTGTAATGGAAGATGCTGATAAGAATAAAAAGATGGGAGTTAGGACAATTGTATTTGTAGATGAAATTCATAGATTTAATAAAGCTCAGCAAGATGCTTTTTTACCATTTGTTGAAAAAGGATCAATTATACTTATTGGAGCGACAACAGAAAATCCTTCTTTTGAAGTTAACAATGCCTTACTATCAAGATGTAAAGTATTTGTATTAAAAGAATTAACTACTGAAGATATTATTGGATTACTTAAAAGAGCAATTGAAGATAAAAGAGGATTTGGGAAACTAAAAATAAAAATATCTGATGATAATCTAAAAGTAATAGCAGAATTCTCAAATGGAGATGCAAGAAGTGCTTTAGCAACATTTGATATGATTGTTACTAATTCTATGATTAATGAAAACGAAGCAGAAATAACTGATGATACTATAAAAGATTGTCTTACTAAAAAAACTTTATTATATGACAAAAATGGAGAAGAGCATTACAACATAATTTCAGCTCTTCATAAATCAATGAGAAATAGTGATCCAGATGCAGCTGTATACTGGCTAGCAAGAATGTTAGAAGCAGGAGAAGATCCATTATATATTGCAAGAAGAGTAACAAGGTTTGCATCAGAAGATATAGGTCTTGCAGATACTAATGCCTTAAATGTTGCAATAAATGTTTATAATGCATGTCATTATATTGGAATGCCAGAATGCACAGTACATTTAACTGAAGCTGTAATATATATGTCTTTAGCCCCAAAATCCAATGCTTGTTATGTTGCTTATAATATGGCAAGCGATGATGCTAAAAGAATGCTTTCAGAACCAGTTCCATTAGTTATAAGAAATGCTCCAACTAAATTAATGGCAGATTTAAACTATGGAAAAGGTTACCAATACGCACACGATACTAAAGAAAAACTAACTACAATGGAATGCCTTCCAGAATCATTAATTGGTAAAGAATATTATATTCCTGGTAACCAAGGCAATGAAATAAAGTTTAAAGAGAGATTGGACAATATAAAAAATTGGAAAAAAAATAATAAAAAGTAGAGTAGATAAACTCTATTTTTTTTAAATAAACATTATAAATGTGTTATAATATTCTAGTAGAAATGAATGAATAATAGGAAGTGCAATCATGATAAAAAAACTAGTCGAAAAAAAAGATGCTATATTAAATTTAATAAAAGAATACTCATTGTGGCTATTTTCAATTTTATTCTTAGAAATCGCATTTATCATAATTATGGGTAGTAATTTTGAAATAGCAAGTATTATGAATATCATGACATTTACAGTTATTATATCAGCTGTATTATCAATTATTACAAATTCTCTAAAAAGAAAAATTAATACCGTTATAACAGCTGTAATACTATTTATCTTAGGAGTATTATATTCATTACAATGTGTCTTTTATAGTATTTTTAAATTATATTTTTCTGTTAGTAATTTAGGTTTAGGTGATCAAGTAACTAGTTATCTTGATAAAGCTTTTCAAGCGATACTAAGTAATATTATTAATATTTTTATATTTATGTTACCATTTATTATTTATTTAATATTTAAAAAGAAATTAAATATTAAAGTAAATAGATGGAAAGGTAATATAGTTTATTTAGCAATAATTCTATTATTTTCATCATTATTTTATATTAATATTCAGTTTACTAAAGGTAAAACTAATGGTACTTATGACTTATATTATAATGTTAATGAAGTATCTTTAAATATAAATAAACTAGGAGTATTGAATAGTTATTTAATAGATTTGAATCGTGTAATATTTGGATTTGTTCCAAATAGCATAACGTTTATTAATGCTGACTCTTTAAAAGAAGAAGTAATAGAACCAGAGCCTACTGAAATAGAAGAAGAACCAATTGTATATGAACCAAATACTTTAGAGCTTGATCTTTCTAAAGAAACAAGTTCATCAAGTATAAAAAAGATTAATGATTATATATCAAACGATAGTGGCACTTTAAAAAATGAATATACAGGAATTTTTGATGGTTACAATCTAGTATATATTACAGCAGAAAGCTTTAGCGAAATTGGAGTATCAGAAGAATTAACTCCAACATTATATAGATTAACACATACAGGATTTGTATTTGATAATTATTACACACCAAATGCTTTATCAACTATAGGTGGGGAGTTCCAGTCTCTTACTGGATTATATCCTGATTCTTCAATCTTAACAAAATGGAGAAGTGGAAGTAATTATTTCCCATTTGGACTTGCAACAATATTTAAAAATAAAGGATATAGTACTTATGCATATCATAATAATTCTTATGTCTTCCAAGATAGACATAAATATTTAAAGAGTCAAGGATTTGATAATTTTCTTGGATGTTATAATGGTATGGAAAAGAGAATTAATTGTAAAAGATGGCCAGCAAGCGACGATGACATGATAAGAGAAACAGTTAATGATTATATAAATAATGATACCCCATTCTTAGCTTACTACATGACTGTATCAGGACATTTTGCATATACATTTAGTGATAATTCAATATCTGCTAAAAATAAACAATATGTTCAAGATTTAGATTTACCTACAGCAGCTAAAGCGTATGTAGCAACTCAAATAGAACTAGATCATGCTTTAGCAACTTTAATCGAAGAACTTGAAAAAGCAGGTAAGCTAGACAATACAGTAATAGTTCTTTTAGCAGACCATTATCCATATGAATTAGATTTAAATTCAATAAACAGTTTATCACCATATGAAAGAGAAGAAATAGTAACAGTAAATCATAATAACTTAATTTTATGGAATAGTAAATTAGAAGAAAAACATATAACTAAACCATGTATGTCTAGTGATGTATTACCAACAGTATATAACTTGTTCGGAGTAGAATATGATTCAAGATTGTTTACTGGTAGAGATATATTATCTGATTCATTTGGAATAGCTATTATGAGAAATCATAGTTGGGTAACAGATAAAGGAATATATTATGCAAATAAAAAACAATTCGTTGGAGATGCAGAATTACCAGATGGATATATAGATAGTATCAACACAATAGTAAATAATAGATTAAACATTGCAAAATTAATTGTAGAAACAAATTATTATAATTATTTATTCAGATAGGAGGAATTATGAGTAAAAAATTAAAAGACATATTTTTATCATTAGGACTACTTGTTGTTGGAATATGCTTATTATTATGGGCAGAGAAAGTAACAAATACTGTTTCAATTATTCTTGGAATAGTAGCAATAATCTATTCAGGAACTATATTAGTTCCAGCATTAAAAAATAAAAAAGGAGATAATAGTGAAATAGCATTAGCAGCGGTTTTGTTTGTTGCAGGTTTAGTACTATTAATTAAGCCAAGTATAATTGGTGAGACAATTTCATTTGTTATAGGAATATTTATAATAATAATGAGTGCAAGTAAATTAAAAGCTAATTTAGATTTAAAAAAATCTAAAAATAATAACTTAGGAATGATACTTTCAATAATTGGATTTATTATTGGTTTAATGTGTTTATTAGGTAAATTAATAATACCTGATTTAATACTTAAATTTATTGGAGTAATGTTAATAATTTATAGTGCAACAAATATAATTGATACAATTATTTTACCAAGCAAAAAATAATAAAAAATGAGGGAGGTAATATAATGAAAAACAGTATTATTGATTGTCACATGCATACTTTAACAAAAGAAGAATTTAATTTATATATGAAAACTGCTTGTGCATCTAAATTTATAAATATTCGTGGGCTATATATTGATGAGATGCTAGATCCATATGACTTTGAAGAATTTATAGATAATGAAAACATGTATTTCCTTGACTCAATAGATTTAAATGATGTAGATGAAGAACTAAAAAAAGTAACAAGAGATTTAAAAAAATATCCTAGAATATTAGGTGTTAAAATATATCTAGGATATCAAAAATATTATGCTAATGATGAAAGAATATTTAAAGTAGCAGAATATGCGAACAAACATAATTTATGCGTTACATTTCATTGTGGTGAAATATATGATGAAAATGGAGAAAGTTCTTTTTCACCATATTCAAATGCAAAATATATTGAAGATTTAGCAATAAAATATCCAAAAGTAAATTTTATTGCAAGTCATATTAATTGGCCAGGCTTTGATGAAGTGTTCTATTTGTGTGATAAATATGATAATGTCTTCACTTGCTTTAGTGGATGTAATGATGGTGAAAATGAAGAACAAAGAAATAAACAAAACAAACAAATAGCAGATACTATAAATAAATATATTAAGATGTATCCAAAAGTTAAAAAGAAAATAATGTATGGAACTGACTTCTTTGCTGTATCAGAAGAATATAGTGATGTATCAAGTTATATTAAAGTACTTGATTTACTGGAATTAACTGATAAAGAAAAAGAAGATATAATACATAATAATGTTGAAAAAGCATATAAAACAAGATTTTAAAAGAGGTAATTTCTTACTTGAAATTACCTCTTTTTAACACTTTACTAACTCCTTTTTCAGGATGTAAACTTTCATAATATGAATAAACCATTGCTTTAAAATCATCTATAAATTGTTTTCTTCCTTGTTCATTTAAAGCCTCAATTGCCATATATGGACTATCATCTTCTAATTCTGATAATAGCAATCTATCTTTTACTTTAAGAAAATCAATTCTTTGTACTCCATTAAAGTTATCTCCATTTAATCTTGCAAATTTTGAAGCAAGTTCTATTTCTTCTTTAGTTGGATTATAAAAAACTGCATTTTCATGTGAAAGAAGTTTTTTAGGAACAAATATCTGTGCAAATTCAAATTTATTACCTACAAAGTAAAATTGAACTTCACTATCAAATTCTATTTTAGGCTGAATAACATAATCTTCATTCCACAAATCTCTAATAGTTGATCTATCAGCTTCCATTATTCCATATGATGCATATCCATTAACTGGCTTTACTAAAAATCTATCATATCCCTCTAACATACTTAGATTATCAATATCATTAATAGTAGGAACAACTTCAAATCCTCTATTATATAAATTAGCTAAATAATGCTTCCCTTGATTGTCAAATTTACCATCAAAATTGATTCTTGGTAGATTTTTTCTAAGTATTCTAGTTTCGTAATCAGACTCTTCAGCACCTACTGAAAAATCATTTATATCTTCTATCCATGAATATCTTTTAATAAATATATCATATTCATCTTCATATTTCTTATCATAATATTTATTAACAAGTAAAACATCATGTCCATCACTCATAAAAGATTCGGCAATCCAGATATCTTCATTACTACATTCGTTTTCCAAATTTGTAATCATTAGTATTTTCATAATTAATCACCTTCTGAATCATTTTTTATTAAATTAATTAATTGAGCAGTTGCATATGTTGGAAATGTTTTCTTATTAGTAACCATTAACAAATTTAGTGGTTCTAATTTCTCTTTTATTTTTATCTCATATAAATCTTTATCATCCAAGTTATCTTTAATAAATTGTTTTATAACTAATCCAATTCCAAATCCTTCTTTAACAAATTCATATACTAATGAGTGACTTGCTAGATTTATTTTAGCAACGTAATCAGTCTTACCATCAGACTCTTTCATTAGTCCAGTTTGTATTGGATTAATTGTATTTAATATTAAATTTTCTTTTTTCAAATCGTTAAAACATAATGTCTTATTAGAAAATTCTTTATATTTTTTGTTTCCAATAAAACAATAATTTAGATTTTTTATTTTATAACAATTAAGCCCATCAAGTTTACTATCACGATTAGCCGCATATATTATAGCTATATCTAGTAATCCATGTTTTACCATATCAATTAAATCTGTAGTATAACTTTCTTCAATAGATATAGATACATTTGGGAATTTTTTGGTGTATTTTTTTAGTTTTTCAATTAAGTAATATCTTAAAATTGTATTACTAGTTCCTATCTTAACTGATCCTGACTCTATCTTATTAATATTGTCAAACAGTTTCGATGCATCCTGCATTTGTTCAATAGCAGGACTTATATAGTTATAAAACTTCTTACCATTTTCGGTAAGAGTAATACCCGTTTTTGTACGAGTAAATAAGGTTCCATTAAGTTGAGTCTCTAAATTCTTAATTGATTTGGTTACTGCTGGTTGACTTATCATTAGAATTTTAGAAGCTTCAGTAATGGTAGAACAATTAGCAACGACGTAGAATGTCTTATACAAATCAAAATTAATATCCATAACTCCTCCCTTTTGGCTTATTATAACACAACATAAAAAAAATGAACCCCCTTTTTTATATTGGGCTTGATATATAACTAAAAGTTATATTTTTATAAGAAATTTATATTTTACTAATTATCAATGATACATATAATTAAAGGTGAGAGGAGGGAATGCAATGAAATCAATAAATAAAAAAGTTGTTGTTAAGGTTGAAAATGTAACAACAAGTAATGCATCTTGTCATTACCATATCTAGTCGTATTAAAGATTAGAAAACTATATAAGGGGATTATTTATATCCCCTTATATTAAAATTGTTAAGTAAGAGGTGTTTTGATGTTTTTAATTAAAGAAATTGAATTTATTGATTATAATAAAAATGAAGTTATTATGATCAACTTAATAAATGGTGCTACTGACATAATAGAGAAAGAAGTATATAACAATATAATAAATAATCAATTTGACAAAATTGATAAAGAAATAATAGATGCAATGTTAGAGCGCAAATATTTATTTAAAAATGAAAAAGAATATAATAAATTCATTGAAAAATTAGATAATAGAATAGAAGAATTAGAAAAGAAAGCTACTCCTAATTTTCTTGTTGTACCAAGTTATGCATGTAATTTACATTGTATATATTGTTATGAACAAACATATATGATTAAAGGTACAACTGATATTGATCCAATAAAAATGGTTGATTTACAGTTTGAAAGAATTGACAAAATCATGGAATCATACGAAAAGAAATATGGAAAAACAAATGATGATATTAGAATTACCATAATGGGTGGAGAACCATTATTAAAATGTAATTTAAAAACAGTTAGTTATATCTTTGAACAATCAAATAAAAGAGGATATACAGTTGACATAGTATCTAATGGAGTAGATTTAAATCACTTTATAGATTTATTTAATAAATATAAAAACATCCTTAATCATATACAAATAACTGTTGATGGGGTTAAAGAAATTCATGATAAAAGAAGAATATTTCATGATGGAAGAGGAAGCTTTGACCTTATAATGGAGAATATAAAATTAGCTATTAAAAATGATATTTTAATAGTATTAAGAGTAAACGTTGATAGTACAAATATTAAAGAACTATCAGAATTAGCAGACACTTTAGTAGAACAATTTAACTATAATGAAAAATTAAAACCATATTTATATTTACTTCAAGATGGTGGATGTTCTGGAGAAGCAAATATTGTATCTGAAAAAGTTGGAATAGAAACTATATTTAAATTAGAAGAAAAAAATCCAAATATGAAAATATTTAGAAAAAAGTTTCACCCAGAAGGATTTATTGAAAGTATATTTAATGATGAACCATATCAACCAGTTTTAAGACATTGTGGAGCTGCTAAAAATCAATTTATTTTAGATTGTAAATCTAATGTATATAAATGTTGGCATGGTATAGGAAACAATGGATATAGAGTTGGTATATTCTATCCTAAATATGAAATAGATGATGAAAAAATTAACGCTTGGTTTGATAGAAGTGTTAAAATAATTCCTAAATGTAAAGATTGTAAGTATAGATATATTTGTGGAACTGGATGTCCTGCTGCAAAACATATGAGTGATGATAATATGGATGTAAAAGGACCTAGTTGCGTTAATTATGGAGAATTAATCAAGACAATTGTACTTGAAAAAATGAAAAATATATAGATAATAACATTGGGGGTTACATTATGGACAGAAAAAATGAAAAAGTATTAACATTAGGTATATTTGCACATGCTAATGCAGGTAAAACTACTATAACTGAACATTTACTTTATCATACAAATGTAATTGATAAAGTTGGTAGGGTAGATACTGGTGATACTGTAACTGATAATATGAAAGTAGAACAAGAACGTGGGATAACAGTTAGAGATTCCATCGTTTCTTTTACGTTAAACAATAAAATAATACAGTTAATTGATACACCTGGACATGTTGATTTCTCAGCAGAAGTAGAAAGAGCAATAAATGTATTAGATGGGGCAGTGCTAGTAATATCAGGTGTTGAAGGTTTAGAAGCTCAAACTTATACAATATGGAGAGCATTACAAGAAAAAAATATTCCAGTTATTATATTTATAAATAAAATGGATAGAAAAGGAGCTAACTACGATAAAGTTTTAGCTGAGCTTCAAAATAATTTAAAAATACCTACTTTAACATTAACTCATGTATATCAAGAAAATGATGGTAAATTAAATATTGTTCAATCTAAGTTAGATGATTTAATAGAAGAATTATCTTTAGTTGATGATGAAATATTAGAAAGATATCTAGATGGTAAACAAATTGATAACGATTGGTTAGCTACCAAAATGATTACACTTTCAAATGAAAATAAAATATACCCTGTTATTGGAGGAAGTGCATTAACTGATGTTGGAATAAATGACTTAGTAGATTCAATTGCTAGATATTTACCTAGTACAAAGAAGAAAATAGATAAACCAATGGCTGCATATGTATTCATGATTAGAGTAGATGAAAATGGAAAAAATGCATATGTAAAAGTATTAAATGGAAATATAAGTATAAGAGATGTCATTAAAACAGATGAAGAAAAACAAGAAAAAGTAAAAAATATTATGATATCTGATGGATCTAAATTAAGAAATGTTGATGTAGCCTATAGTGGAGATATAGCAATAATAAATGGTTTAGATGTTAAATGTGGGCAAGTATTAGGAAATAATGAAGGAATGGATAAATACATAAGTTTTGTAAAACCTTTATTAACTATGGAAGTAAAACCTGTTAATGGTAAAGATACAATTGAACTTATGAGAGCATTAAAAATATTAAATGAAGAAGATCCATATTTAAATGTTAGATACAATGAAAGAACAAATTCAATATATTGCAGTTTAATGGGAGAAGTGCAAGCTCAAATTGTTAAGACAATGCTTGAGGATAGATTTGGAATAAAAGTAAATATAGAAAATCCAATTGTTATTCATAGAGAAGTTCCAACTCAAAAAGCATCAGCTAAAGCAAGTTATACATGTGTATCTGGATTAGAATTAGAAGTATCACCACTTGAACGTGGAAGTGGATTTAAATATGTTTCTAAATTATCAACAGATTACTTACATATTAAATATCAAAGACAAGTAGAAAGGCTTATTAACTATTATTCTAGACAAGGATTACATGGTTGGGAACTAACTGATATGGAAGTAGCATTAATAGGAGGACAATTCGACTCAATGGGAAGTGATCCAATGCACTTTAATATTATTACCCCTTTAACTTTGTTTAGATGTTTAAAAAAAGCAAATGTAAAATTGTTAGAGCCAATTGCAAGTTATATAATAACATTCCCAGAAGAATACTTAAGTGGAGTAATAAAACTTATAACTGCAAAAGAAGGAATATATAGAATAACAAATTCTTTCGAAGGAGAAGTAACAATCGAAGGAGAAGCTCCAGCAGCTAACATGATGAATTTTCCACTTGAATTATCTATGAATACAAGTGGAAGAGGAACATATACATCATATATTTCTAAATATGAAATTAGTAAATCACAAAATGCAGAAATGGATTATATTGGAGCAGATCCTAGAAATGAAACAACATTTGTAATAAACGATATGAAAGCAAGTCTAGATTCATTAGATGAAGCCTTAATGAAAAAGAAAAAAGAAAGTCGTTCTAAATTTGCAAGAATACAAAGAGAAAAACAATTTGGAAAAATGAAGTAGGTGGTTAATATGTATTCATATAAAAACAAAAAACCATTAGATTATTACGAAGAATTAGAAAAAAAAGAAATAGATATTTATAATGAATTATTTTTTGATGAAAAAGATATAAACAAAATAGATAATATTAACATTAAAGAAATATGTAATAGAAAAATATCTGTATTTCAAGACTATGATTATAACTTACCTCAAAATATATTTCTAATTAAAAAATATAAAAACAAAATATTAGTAGGTAGGAAAATAAGATCAGTATTAAGAATAGAAAATAAAATAAATGCAATAAATTGCAGTATGATAACTGCTCCTATGCTATTAGGAGTTTATCAAAAAGAGATAAAAAAGGAAAACAAATCACTATTGAATACTATCCATTTAATAATGAAGAAAAATTATATATATTTAACGAAATAAAAAATAATAGAAAAATAGACATTTACTATCCTTATAAATATAGAGACTTTTATACAAACAAAGAAGAAGTATCACCTGAAACTGGATGGAGTTTTAATCCTGATAAAAAAGAATATCTAGGATATGGTGAAGTACATTTTAGAGAATTTACAAGAGACTATCTAAAATCTTTAAATAAAAATTATAATGTTGCTTATGATCCAGCATGTTCTACTGGAGAGTTTTTAAGTGATTATAAGAAGAGCTTTCCAAATTCACATACAATAGGACATGATTTAAGTAAAGAAATGATTGATTATGCTAAAGACTATGTTGATGAAGCTTGTTGTTGTAATGCAATTAATTCTCCACTTAAAGATAAATCAGTTGATTTAATGTTTTTAAGATTTTTAAATTCAGAAGTAGTAAGTACTAATATGGCATATAAAATATTTAGAGTATTAGTTAATAAAGTAAAAAAGGATGGTTTAATAATATGCTTTGGACATACTCCAGTACTAATTAAAAAAGAAGAATTTATAAAATATGGCTTAGAAACTTTAATATGCAATGGATATGACAAAAAAAGAAACGCTATATTTCAGTATTATGTATTTAAGGTGAAATAATGAGATCTACACAGTTAATTGTAAATTTAAATGCTATTGAACATAATATTGAAAGTCTTAGGAACTATTTAGGAAAAGATATTTCTATAATGCCAATAGTAAAAGATTTTGGCTATGGAACACATCTAAATGAATGTCCTGAAATACTTAATCAGTTTGATTATGTTGGAGTAGCATTATTAGATGAAGCAATTGCCTTAAGAAAAAATGGATATAAAAATAAAATATTAATTTTATATCCATTATCAATAGAAGAATTTGAAGAAGCAAAAAAATATGATTTTATATTAAATGGTTCAAATATATTCGAATTAAATGATCAAAAAACTGAAATAAGAGTTCATACAGAAATAGAAACAGGAATGGGTAGAACTGGATTACAAATAAAAAATATAGATAAGTATATTTTAAATTTGAAAAACAATAAAAATGTAGTAGTTGATGGATTGTTTACTCATTTATCTACTAATACAGATGAAAGTTTTTCACTTAAACAAATAGAACTATTTGATAAAGCAATTGCAATGTTTAAAGATAATGGCATTAATCCAAATAATATTCATATAAGTAGTAGTGGTGGATTAAAATATTATAAAAATCATTTGTATAATATGGTAAGAGTAGGTTTATTAATTTATGGATATTATCCAAATGATAGTTTAAAAAATGATTTAGATATAGAACCAAGTGTAATATTAAAATCAAATATTAGTTTTTTAAAAACTATAGATATTGGAGAAACAGTAGGATACAACAAAAACTTTGTAGCAGAAAGACAAACAAAAGTTGCAACAATACCTTTTGGATTTGCAGATGGACTATTAACGCTTGAAACAGGTGAACCATACGTAATAGTAAAAGGTAAAAAAGCTAAAATAATTGGTATTTGTATGGATAACATGATGCTTGATGTAACTGAAATAGAAAATGTTAATGTTGGAGATATTGTTTATATTTGGGACAATAAAGAGCTTGTTATAGATCAAGTAGGAAAATGGTGCAATGGCATATGTAATTATGAGGTAATGAGTTCCATTTCTGAAAGGGTTCCAAGATTAATAAAAAGATAGGTGATATTATGATAAAATATCCTGAAAAAATTAATGAATTACATTTGGGAATTTCATCAATTTCAGATGGTGCAAATCAAAAATTAGTTGAAGTACTTAAACAGTTAAAAAAGAATAATATTATATATACTCATAGTCCATTTGTTTTTAAAAGCACTGGGCAAGTAAGTGAACAAAAAGAAACACGTGCAAAAGATTTTTTAGAAATGTGGAACAGTAAAGAAATAAATTATATAATGGCAGCTTTCGGTGGAGAGTTTTGCATGGAACTGTTGCCATATATATATGAACATAAAGACGAATTCTTAACAAATAAAAAATGGTTTCAAGGTTTTTCAGATGCCAGTATTTTAACATATTTTTTAACAACAAATTTTAATATATCAACAATTAATTATTATAATGCAGAAGATTATGGATCATTAAGAAATATAAGTAAACTTAAATTTAATCTTGAGAAAATATTATGCCTTCAAGAAGGATATTCATTTTCACAAAGTAGCTCTAGAACTTATGTTGATGATTATTCAAGAGATATAGATGATAGAAAATTAGAAGTAAAAAAGACAAAACCATTATGCCTAGAAGAAGAAATATCATTTAAAGGAAGATTAATTGGTGGATGGATAGAAGCAATATCAACAATATGTGGAACTAAATATGATAATACTAAAAATTACTGTGATCAGTTTAAAGAAGGTGTCATATGGTATATAGATAATTGTGAATTATCTTCACCAATGTTAAGAAGAAAACTATGGCAAATGGAAGAAGCTGGTTATTTTAATAATTGTAATGGAGTATTAATTGGTAGACAACCAACTGATGATTTTGATGGAGATTATGATTATCACAAAGCATTAATAGACACGTTTAGAGAAAGAAATATTCCATTTATAGAAAATGTAGATATTGGACACTTTTTTCCACAATGGATGATGATAAATGGAAGTTATACCGAAGTACATTATAAAGATAATAAAGTAAAAATCTTAGAAAGGCTAAAATAATGAAAAACATAAGAGTATGTGCATTATCAAGAAGTCTTGGAATGATTTGTGAAGAAAACATTAATCTTGCGAAAAAAAATTTGGAAAAAATTGGATATAATGTTGAGTTTTCGAAAAACTCATATGTAACAGATTCTTTTATCTCATCAAGTATTAAACAAAGAATAAATGATCTTAATGAAGCATTACAAGATGATAAAGTTGATATAATTCTTTCAGTATTAGGAGGATATAATTGTAATCAATTATTAGATTATATCGATTATGATTTAATAGTAAAACATCCAAAACCTATATGTGGATATTCAGATATAACTGTATTATTAAATGCTATTTACGCTAAAACAGGAGTAACAACATATTTAGGACCAACTTTTCACAGTTTTGCCATGAAAAAAAGATTAAGTGGAAGCATTAATTATTTTAATAAAGCAATAAATAAAAATTCATTTTATCTAAAAGATCCAAAATACTATAGTAGTGATAAATGGTATGATGACCAAAAAAATAGAACTTTTATAGAGAATAAAGGATGCATAGTAATAAACGAAGGTAAAACTAAAGGTATTATAGTTGGAGGAAATCTTTGCAGTTTTAATTTACTACAAGGGACAAACTATATGCCTAGTTTAGAAGATAAAATATTATTTATAGAAGAAGATTCATTAGTAGGAATAGAGTTCCCTTACGAATTTGATAGGAATCTCGTATCTTTAATTCAACAAAAAGACTTTAACAAAGTAAGAGGAATTGTTATTGGAAGAAGTCAAACACAAACGGGAATGAATCTAACTAAATGGAAAAAAATATTAAACAAAAAAGAATTAAAAAAGATACCAATAATTATAAATACAAATTTTGGACATACAACTCCTAATGCAACAATACCTATTGGAGGTATTTGTATAATAGATACTACAAAAAAAGGGAAAGAGATATTTATTAAACAATAGAAAGGAGAATTAATGAAAGAGTTCAAAGGTGAAAACATAATTATAATGAGTTGCTCTAAATGTAATGCAAAATGTAAGCATTGCTATATTGAGTATGATGGTAATTTATCATGTAAAGAATTAGAAGAAATGATATCAAAATTAAAAGATAGATATAATATTTCTTTAAATGGTTCTGAATTACTACTTCAAAAAGGTTATCTAGATATTTTAAAAATGATTAATCAAGATCGTGTTACAACAAATGGATTAGTAATACATAACAACATAGATTTGATTAAAAAAATGAAAGAACATGGAATAAAATGGGTAGGTATGTCTTATCACTTTAAACTACATGATTTAGTATCACCAATAGATAAACAAATAATAATAGACAATATAAAACAGTTAAAAGAAAATGGTTTTAATACTGAAATAATGACTACCATCAGCAGCACAAATTATAAAGAAATAGAAGAAATGGTTAAAGAAGCTATAGACTTAGGAGCAGATTGTATTAGATTTACAAATCTATTTAATGAAGGAAGGGCAGTTAACCTTAACAACAAACAATTGTTAACAGATAATCAGATTAATATCTTCTTTGATCAATTCTACATGTGTAAAGAAAAATATAAAGATAAGATTTTAGTTAGAAGAAGCGGAACATTTAGTAGAGATTTTAGAAAAAAGAATTCAAGTTACTACTGTCCTAGTACACAAAAAACAGTAGCAATTGCACCAAACAAAAAAGTATATCCATGTCCATTTTTAATAAAAGAAGGATATGAAATAGGTGAATACAAAGATGGAAAAGTATACTTAGATGAAGCATTTAATAATGATAGTACAACTTGTATGTTACATGAAATTTTAAATAGAGGTAAAAAATATGGAAAAAGAAAAGTTGATTAGTGACATGAAGGTTGATGGAGTATTAGATTATTCATTAGAACTTAGAAGAAATGATAAAGTATTTATATTTGCAGATATGAATTCTATGCCATATTGTAACTTAATTGCAAAAAGAATAATTGAAAGGGGAGCAGTACCATATATATTATGGAATGATTTTGTACTTAATAGATCTTTAATTGAATCAAAGAATAAAGAAATCTTTGAAGCAATGTTTAAAGAATATGAAAAACTTATAGACTCATGCGACTGTGCAATAATGCTAGATAATAATATTGAAGAATATAAAGGAATAGATAACAAAGACATTCTTGCATTTAAAAATACATATTATTTAAAAATATTTAAAAAAATAATGAATTTTGAAAGATGGGTTTATTTAAGATATCCACAGCAAGAGTTAGCAGATTTATTTGGAGTATCATATGAAGATTTAATAAAACTATTAGAAGATGTTTCTAATTATGATTATGAAACATTACAAAAGTCTTGTACTTTATTAAAGAATAGACTAGATGAAACTAGTAAAATTAAAGTAATAAATAATGATGGAACTGATGTTACTTTTACAAAGAATGGTATACCAACTGTAGTATGTTGCGGTAAATGGAATCTTCCAGATGGAGAAGTATATACTGCACCAGAAAAGTATTCAATGAATGGAACATTACATTTTAATTTAGATACTTTCTTTAGAAGTGATGTTTATAGAAATATTTGGGTTACTGTAAAAGATGGAAGAATAGTAGATTCAAAATGTAACTTAGATGAAAAATTTAGACAAATATTAGATTCAGATGAAGGCTCTAGATATTTTGGCGAATTTGCTTTTGGATTAAATCCCTTTATAAAAAGAAATTATAATGATAATCTTTTCAATGAAAAAATGTTAAAAACAGTACATTTTGCTATAGGAGAACCACATTATAATACTGATAATGGAAATAAAAGTATTATGCATTGGGATTTGATAGTAAATATGGAAAATGGTGGAAGAATATATTTCGATGATCAATTAATCCAAGAAAATGGATTGTTTGTAGCAGATGGATTAAGAGAACTAAATAGTAATGAGGAAGTAAAAACAAAGAAACTAATAATTCCAAATAGTAGAAAAATTATGAGATAGTATAATAAAAATAACTTGAATAAAACTAATTCCAGTGTTAAAATAGCATATGTAGACACAGGGAATTAGTTAAATGGTATAATAATGGTCTCCAAAACCACTGTTGGGAGTTCGATTCTCTCATTCCCTGCCATTATGTAATTCACTCGAACTTTTTGAAATATAAAAGTTTAGTTAACATATATAAACAAAGGCAGTAAGCCTAATTTAAGGTATAAATTCCACTGGTTCGAAAGGACGGTGGAATTTTTATTATGCTTGAAATCAAGTTTGGAAACCAGGCACCAGGAACAGATGATGAAATACATGAATTCTGTGCTTTAAAATATAATACATCTTTTGATCAATTTACTAAAATTGAAGTTAATGGAGAAAATGAATCACCATTATATACTTTATTAAAGGAAACACTAGCTGATGATACAATTGATGAATTTAAAAAGACTATAAAACTAAATAATTAATGTACAAAGACTAGGAAAACTAGTCTTTTTTTTGATAAAATATAAGTGGAGGTAATATCATGAAAAAAATGATTATTATAATAAATGGTACTGGTGGATCAGGAAAAGATTCTTTTGTATCTTTCTGTGGTGAATTTGTAAAAGTATTAAATGTATCGGCAGTAGACAAAGTTAAAGAAGCTGCAAAAATATTAGTTGGGTGGAATGGTGAGAAAGATGAATTATCTAGAAAATTCTTATCGGATTTAAAAAGATTAAGTATCGATTATAATGATGCCCCAACAAAGTATATTGAGTCAATGGCAGAACAATTTAAAAGTTCAGACGAAGATATAATGTTCGTTCATATTAGAGAAATAGATGAAATTAAGAAAGCAAAAAAACTATTAAAAGCAAAAACTTTATTAATAACAAATCCTCGTGTAGAACTAATAACTTCTAATGATTCTGATAAAAATGTAAATGAATATAAATATGATTACTATGTTTCTAATGATGGAACTTTAGAAGATTTAAGAGAAAAAGTTGAACAATTTATAAAAGAAATAAAATAAGCTAGAGAAATCTAGTTTTTTAATTACTTTTTACATCTGAGAAGAATAATTGTTCCTTTATTATTAATTGTTACAATAATTAATATAACAGCTTGTGTTAAAAAAGATTAAGCAGATCATATATATAGTGTTAAAGCGGATTTGAATAAAACAAGGATGACAGTATTACTTGAAAGAACCTTAGATGATATAACGCTTCAGGGAGAAATAGAAGGATTGCCATTTGATAAGAATAAAAGAAGAAGATTAAAGCTTACTGGTCGCACACATCGTTACTATAGTATGATGTAAAATATAGGTAGTATGCCAGCAGAATTATTTGAAGGAGCACATCTTCTTGATAGATATGGTAATAATCAACATAATATCAAGTCAATTACGTGCCATTTAGAATATTAAAACACTAACGTAATTGTTAGTGTTTTTTTTGCTCAAGATAACAAATAATTCTAAACTAATTTATCTAATTTTTTTTAGATATTCCTTATTCTCATCAGATACTCTATAACTCTCTAATGCTTTTTGTATTGTCTTCTGATGAATCCATGGATCAAGACATCTATTTTCTATATATTTTATTGTAGCATTATACTGTTTTGCTAAAGCTGTAGCAAAGAACCAAGCAACCATCATTTTTAGATAATAGTCATCACCAGTTTTAAATGCAACCCATTCTAGATATTCTTCTTTAAAATCATCATTTAAGAACTCATTCATTAACATACGTATACCAAATCGAGCAGTATAAACGTGATTAGAACTTATCCAATTTTTTATAAAAGGGAGAAGTTTATCATGATTTTTTTTAAATACTAAAGGTGTAGCTTGATCACAAACTGGCCAACAATTAATGTATGGAAGGAACATTTCTACTTCCTTAATACATTCATCAAAATCTTTAATCTTTGAAATTAAGAAGAAATGAATAAGATTCTCTTCATAATATTGATGTGGTAAAACTTGTAAAAATGTAGTTGCTTCTTTTGTACCAAGAACTTCTTTAACAATTTGTCTCATTTGTGGTGTTCTAACACCTATAATTGTATTTTTATCAATATTTGGGACAAGTTTAATTTGAAACTCTTTATATTCTTCATCTTGATAAGATAATAGTCTTTCATATATATTCATTTATATCACAACCTAACATTTCAATTATATCATGTTGTTGTCATATTATTATAATCAACTATAAATATAGCAAAAAAAAATATAATAGTTAAAAAATATGATTTATTAATTTGTAATTGATAGTGGAAGAAAGAGTATATAGTAAGAAAACACTAGATTAGCCTAGTGTTTTTATTTTATAGTGACTCTTGATTACGTATATTTCTACTTATTTTCTTTCTACCAATTAAATATAGTAATAAGTTTCCTATTAATAATATTACTAATGTTGCTATAGTAAACTGATTATTTGTAATTAATTTATGATCTACTAAATAGTAACCTCCACCACATAGAATTGTAAATGTTAGAAGTGAGTATCCCATTGCTATAAATGTATTATAGTTCTCTCTTAATGAATCAGCTTCATCATCCCATATTAATTTAGGAAATGCTGAATCTATTAATAATCCTATTAAAGATACAAACGATATACAAAGTATAATTATTAATAAATATAGTAACATAGTTAATATTGGTACATGTATTATTATAAAGAATGGTATTGCATACATACATACTCCAATGAATGAAAGAATAAATGATACTAAGTATTTTAATCTCCATTGTAATCCATACTTAAGTGGTATGTATTTAATGAAGTGAAAGTTCTTTCCTTCTCTTGAGAATGCTGATGATGCAAGTGAATTAAATGATGTTATTATTATTGGAATACCTATAACAAATAATAATATTCTTATATTAAATGTTGTGTCTTGATTAATAATAGCATCTCTCATAAATTCTATTGTATAGCTTGGAAGAGCTATTCTAAATATTAGATATATGAATATTGGCCATATGAAGTTTATTAGAACACAGTTAATTAAGAATGTAGGAGATCTAAATATTATCTTAATATCTTTCCAAAAGTAACTTACTGCTGGATTTTTTACTTTAAAGTTCTTAATAAGATTGTTGGCTCTTTTTTTACTATCAGTGTCTTTGCTAGTTATTCCTACAACACTATAATAGTATAAATGTTTAGCTGCTATTATCATTACTCCAAAATATAATAAACTGATAACTGCAGATAATAACATATATAATATAGAACCTTCATTTAATCCTTTAGCAAAGAAATATATTGGAGGGAATACATATCTCATTATTTTTAAGAATGTATGATCTCCTGCTGCAAATGTTTCTAAATATGCTTCAAAATTAAAAGATGATAACTTCCATAGAAGATAAGCTATTAGTATTATTAATCCTCCTAATAAAACGTATCCTATATTTTTTATTACATTTGTTTTTAGGAATTTCTTTAATATATTAATTATTATAAACAATAGTAATGTGCAAAATACCATTGGTATCATAGGTATAAATATTATTCCTATTAATGATATTAATATATAGTATAATGGTAAATCTAATGCAAATATGTATGAAATTACAGCTAAGAGTAAGAATACAAATAGTATTATGTTTTCAACAATGAAACAACTTGAGAATTTAGCAGCTACTAATGTTTCTGGCTTTACTGGTAGTGGAAGAATATTTTCTATATCTTCACTAAAATATAATTCATTTAATAAAACGTTAAAGCCAAATACAAAAGAGAATATTGAAACGATAAAGAGTAGTGCTTCAAAACCTGCTACTGCCATATCTAACTCGTGGAGTTTACTCATAGTTTGATATATAAATATTGAATATATAGCAAGTATTGGTATAAAAACAAATAATACTAAAATAGTTATTAATAGGTAGAAAAGAGCTTTTCCACCTTTTTTGTTTAGCTTGTTTATTCTTAGAGACTTTATAAAAAGCTTTGTTAAATCAAGATACTGTATCATTCTTGAATAACCTCCATGAATAATTGATCTAAGTCTTTTTTCTTATATTCTTTTCTTAAATCATCTAATGTTCCATAATACAATATCTTACCTTTATTAATAATAGCTATCTTATCACATAACTTTTCTGCAATTTCAAGTACATGAGTAGAGAAGAATACTATATTATTCTTATCTGCATGTTCTCTCATCATTTCTTTTAAT
>JAEEGL011496983.1_pt1 | contig 50530 bp, 28 predicted proteins | sample 9134231 | NCBI WGS metagenome assembly JAEEGL01 (sample SAMN16246548, study PRJNA631951) | gut metagenome | biome: gut microbiome; feature: rumen; material: fiber-attached | host: Bos | place: Iran: Karaj | collected 2018-10 | reverse complement strand
CGGTCCGCAACGTAAGGGTGACCTCCGTCGTAGCCGTGCAGGTGCACAGAACATCGTTCCGAACAGCACCGGTGCAGCTAAGGCTATCGGTCTCGTTATTCCTGAGCTGAACGGCAAACTGATCGGTTCCGCACAGCGCGTACCGACTCCTACCGGTTCTACCACCATTCTGGTAGCAGTTGTTAAGGGTAAAGACATCACCAAAGAGGGTATCAATGCCGCTATGAAGGCTGCTCAGACCGAGTCCTTCGGTTACACCGAGGATGAGATCGTATCGAGCGATGTAATCGGTATGAAGTTCGGTTCTCTCTTCGATGCTACCCAGACCATGGTAGCCAAGATCGACGAGGACACCTATCAGGTACAGGTTGTAAGCTGGTACGACAACGAGAACAGCTACACCAGCCAGATGGTACGTACTATCAAATACCTCGCTGAGCTCCACTAATCTTGGATTCCGAGGGGTCAAACCCCGGATATCAGAGATACAAAAACAGACGCCCGAAAGGACGTCTGTTTTGTTTGTGCGCGGTTGCGCATGTTTGGACGCGGTTGAGTGTGCTTGTGCGCAGGAGTGCGTGCATTCTCAATAGGGAATAGAAGCGCCTGAGTCAGCGTCTGTGACAGCTTCCGGCTTTCCGGCCGCTGTTTCTTTCTGTTTCTGCTCCGTTTCTTTTACCGTAGCGGGTTTGTTGATCTTCTTGAATGCTTCGAGGAGCGCTGGCACGTCCGTTTTGTTAGCGTCGTACGTGACCGTGACCGTCTTGGTATCAAGATCACAGACGATGTCTTTCACGCCTTTCTCGAAAGCAATATTCTTCATGATCTTGTCGATACAGCCCTGACAATGGATGTTGCAGGAAAGAACGACTACCTGTTTGTTCTGCTTAGCCGAAAGGGGAGCACAGAGTACAGAACAGAGAATACAGACAAATAATAACAGATATTTTTTCATAATTGTATAGTTTTTTCCAGGACACTAGGATACCAGGAGTCCTACCTGATATACTGCGAACGACACAAACCATGCCAAAACCAGACTATGTACGACCATGAACCATGCCCATCCCCGTCCTGCTTCTCTCCTGAGCGTAAAGATAGTAGCCACGCAGGGGAAATAAAGCAGCACAAAAAGGAGGAAAGAAAATGCCGTAAGAGGGGTAAATCCCGCAGCAGATATATCTCCGCCATACAGGATGGCGAGCGTGGAGACGATAGCTTCCTTAGCCGGCAGTCCTGTAAGAAGGCAGACGGACATCTTCCAATCGAATCCCAAAGGAGCCAATACAGGCGAGATAGCTTTGCCTATAGCAGCCAGATAGGAGTTCTCGAGATCGTTAATATCCTGGCTCGGGAAATATTCCAACGCCCAAATGATAATAGACGCCCAAATAATCACGGTACATATCTTCTGGAGGTAATCCGCCACCTTCTCCCATATATGAGCAGCCGCTATACGTAGTTTGGGGAGTTTGAACTCGGGCAACTCGTTTACGGTATCATCCGCTTCTTGTCTGAACCACCTGGTATGTTTCATCAGGAGCGCAAAGAGAACCGAGAGGCACACTCCTATCGCATAAAGCGAGATCATGACGAGTGCCTTGTGTCTCGGGAAGAACGTGTCAACAAAGAGCATATAGACCGGTAACCGTGCGGAGCAGGACATGAAAGGCACCATGAGCATCGTAAGCACCCGGTCCTTGGGATTCTGTATATCTTTCGCAGCCATGATAGCCGGTACGTTGCAACCGAATCCCATCAGCATAGGGATGAAACTGCGGCCGTGGAGCCCTATGCGGTGCATGACCGCATCCATGATATACGCCTCACGCGCCATATATCCGCTGTCCTCCATAAGAGAGATAAAGAAGAAAAGGATGATGATATTCGGCAGGAAAGCGAGTACAGCCCCCACTCCCTGGAGCACTCCGTCGATGAGGAGTCCTGACAGCCATCCGTCCGCCATATGGTCATGGGCTATATTGCAGAGCCAATCAATGCCTGCGGCAATCCAGTCTTGGGGATAAGCACCGAGGGTGAAGGTACACCAGAAGACGAAATAGAGCACCGCCATCATGATAGGGAATCCGAGCCATGGGTTGGTGAGCACTTTGTCTATCTTCTCGAGCCGTGTCTGATAGGCATCGTCCTTGGCGTGGGTGAGTGTCTGCGTGAGCACACCATGCACGTAGGCTATATATGTATCCTCGTCTCCCTGGTCACGCAAGTGGTAAATCGGGTGCGCGGTAGAAACCGGCTTTTCCGCCACCTCCGAGAGTATAGCCAGACACTCGTCCAACCCATAGTTCTTGCGCACCGAGAGGCGGCAGGTAGGCACACCTATGAGCTGTTGCAGTTTAGGAATATCGAGCGAGTGGTCGGTAGCCAGCAAGAGGTCATACCGCCCGATAGCAATTACGATCTTCTCCTGCTCATCAATAATATGCGGCGTAAGGAGGAGCGACTCCTCGAGCCGCGTAGAGTCAACGAGCTGCAGCACGACGTCAAAAGCATGCCCGTGCAACTCGTCGGGGTTATGCACCTCTACGAAGTGCATCATTTTCTTCCCCAGGTCCGCCAGGTTTTGCAAGGCCTGCGAGAGCGACGACTTGCCGCTTGAAGGAAGTCCTATGACAGCTATCCGAATCACGGTGCAAAGGTACTGCTTTTTTTCGACATATGCAATACCTATTAGTAATGATTTTGACAGAAAAACGGAGAAACTACCGTTCAGGAAGCCAAAACCATATACTTTGTGCGTTTGGCGAACAAAGAAACCGCCTCGCTCACGCGAGACGGTTTCCGATTAACGTTGGTTGGTATTACCACCGGTAAAAAGTGAGTACTTTTCCTGTGGTTTGGCAGTTTCTCACCACTGCTCTGTGGTTGGAACGGGGTTGAGTTTGTTCGCTCCGCTTCCCGGAACAGTTCCACTTACGCAGATTATAGACATTGTATTGATTTGCGCTACATTGACTTCGGGTTGATTATAGAATTTTTTAGTCATAGTTTTGTCCTCCTGATTAATTATTTTACAATCTGACCTTGTGCATTGTAACGCACACCGTTCTTAATAATGATGAGTTGACCGTTTTCGAGGCGTTTCTCAGATCCGCCAAAGCTTGCGGATGTATTTTCTATGCCTGTAGCTTGTTGCTCTCCGTTGAATACGAAGCGGAGTTTGCGCGGTGCATAAGCGGCTCCACCGCTGACGGTGATATATGCCTTGTGCGCAGCAAGCGTGCCGGAGAACTGATAGAAGCCTACGCCCGTCACGTTGTTATCCGTCGAGTGACCAGAGAGTACGTAACAGTTAGCCGGAGCGGCTGTTGCTTCATCTACACCGTGGAGGGCGTTTTCTGCACTAATCGTAACAGCAGCATCATCGGTCGGAGTGAGCGATAAGGAAGCAACGTTGGACTTGAGGATTACAGGCGTGTTAGCCGGAAGCACTTCACCGCCATTAACTACCTTATTCATAATCATGTCCTCACCGCTGATAGTAGCCACGTATGCCTCTGTTCCGGCAGGGAGAGTGAACCTTCTCGAACTATCAAAGAAGGTAGAGTAGAAATCACCTGCGTTGTCGGGGTCTTGTTTAGCCACAACATCTAATCTCGGAGCAATAGAGATAGACTTGATATATCCTTTTGCACTTTCAGCTTTTGCTGCCGGAGCGCGTTTTGGCGCAGGACTATAACCGCCTGCACCGGTCAGATAGATGATGACTGCTGTCGGTTCTTCCAAATCAAAGTTCACTTTAGCAGTACCCATACTGGTTTGCGCGATGGTAACAGCCGCTTTTCCACGGATCTTCAACTTGAACTCTACACCGGGATCTGCGTAGCACTGAATGGAGAGTGTGCCTTGACCGGCAGGCAAATTGAGGGTCAGTGCACCTTGCAAGTTATCCAACCATGCTTGGGTTCCGGCCGCATTGCGGTCAATAAATGTTTCTACTTGCGACGGATTCAGAGTAGTGGAGATTTCCAATTTGCCATCATTGACCTTGTCGTTAGCTGTAGTTTGGAAAATCAACTCTGAATTAGCTCCCGGAGTAGTATAACCAAAATCGAACGAGGTCTCAGTGTTATTAGCTATCGGTTGAACCAACGGCGAAATGCGGATAGGCAACTTAACGGTCTCCAAAGGTTCGTCGCTGTAGAAGTGGTATTTCACTACCAACGTATCTCTACCTGCTGCAACGGCTGTGATATGCTCGACATCTACAGCACATCCTACATTTTGACATGACGGATCAAGCCACGGGGCAACGAAGTGACCACGGGCAGTGCTCTGCGATGGGATGATGGTATGAGAAGCAGGGTACGTCTGGTATCTATGACATAATTCAGGAAGCAAAATCGTTTGTCCTTCCGTCATTTCAAGATGGTCAACTACCACATCATACGGATTGTATGGTGAAGAAGGATCCGACTGTTTTTTGAAAACCAAGTCATTAGCGAAAGAGTATCTGCCATTAATTACTGATACGTCCAGCGTAGCGATAGCCGGATTGTACTGAGCGTCTCCAGCAAAAGTAGCGGTAATGGTGTAATTTCCAAGACTAGTCGGATAGAAAGATACCAAATACCTGTCGTTATCAGTATCTGGATCTGCATAAACCTCCAACAATTCATCGTCGCTGGAAACGAAGGTAACATTAGGTACACCCGGTAACGACCATTTAAACTCAATGGTATGCGATTCGTAATAACCCGTCTCATCCCTAATCATCTCAAACTCTGAGATACGAACGTTTTGATAGGTGTTATAGTCATAATCCTGGAAATACATGTCAATATCTTCCTTTTCTACGGCTGCACTGCCATCAATGTTCACCGTAAACGATACGCTTCCAGTGGGGACTTCACTATTATTAACATTTGGCGCACAACTCATGGTAATCGTTGCGGATTGACCAGCCGTACCACGGGCTATGAGCTGACCGTTTGAAACTTCTACTATGCTCGAATTGCTGGAGGTAATCGTAACGCACTCTGGCGGTACTGCCATCCATTCACGCCTAAAAGTCTCGGGTGACTGCGGTTGACCATATACGAAGCTTGCGTCCCACACATAGACTAATTTCATCCAGTTGTATGCGGATGCACCCGGAGCAAGCGTAAGGTCATGCAATACAGCGGGATCCGGTTCGTAAGGAGAAACGTTAAGGTCATCAGAAGAAGCGGCTGCAGTCACATAATTACCGCTAACATTCACGGTAATGGTGTGAGTAGGCCAAGCAGTCGCGTTACCATATTCATCATATACCGTTTCTGGTTGAATTTTGATATAGGAGGTTCCTTCTCTCTGAGCGTAAATATTTCCAATCTGATATTGTCTGTGACTAAACTCGTCCAAACCTAAGTCTTTAGGAAAAATGTAAACGTTGCCATCGGATGCCCCATCTAAGAATGGCAGAGCATTGTCCCCTTTGAAGATTCTTTCGGACAAATCGCCACTATAAATTTCCCCAACTTTCAAGTTGAGCTCGATTTCTTCCGCAAAGGCTTGCCACGGAAGAATCATCATCACCGTAAGCAGGAATGCTGCCAAGCGGCTAAAAGTAAATGTTTTTCTCATAATGATTAGAGATTTGAATGTTAATATTGTGAGGGTTGCCCCTCGGTTAATTATAAAAGAGTTTTTCAGTGTTCAGTAGTTCCAGACCGCTTCGCTATTCCGGGGATTCCGGAAGGTCCGGGAGGTTTTGCGTTCCTATAGCGTTAGCTTTGACCGTCGGTTGACCGTCGGGATTGAAGGCTAAATCACAACTGTTATTTTCTATAGTCCATCCTCGGCGGAGGGAACTCCTTTCATTCCGCCGGAAGGATATTTCGGGTGCAAAAGTACTGCTTTTTTTTCATACCCATAGTGAATAATCGGACAAATATTCCGAAAAACGGACAAAATGAAGGTAATGACCGTTTTTTTTCATTTACCAAGCCCCTTTTTTGAAGAAAAAATCACACAAAAAAATCCCCTGCCCGGAAAAGCAGGGAAGGAGTGAATGCCCGGCGTGTATGCCGAGTGTAAAACAGGGTAGATGCTATGCCTGTTTGCGGAAGTCGGATGGGGAGATGTTGTAGATGCGTTTGAAAGCGCCTGAGAAAGTGTTGGCGTTCTCAAAGCCGCAGTGCAACGCCACATCGAGGATGGACGCCTCGGGCTTCTGCCGCAAGATACGGCGGGACTGCTCCAACTGGATGAGCAGCAAGTACTGCTTGGTGGAAATGCCGGTAAGCTCCATCACCCTGCGGTTGAGAGTCTTGGGTGTCATGAAGAGTTTCTCCGCTATCTTCTCCACCGTGACCGCCTCGGTCTGCATCATCTCGGTGGTCGTAGCCATGACCGTCCCCAGGAACCGTCTCTCGGGGTCAGAGAGTTTTTTCTCATTCTCGCCCCGGATTGTCTCTTGCGCCCGGAAACGGTTGACCTCCGCCATGAGCGTATTGAGGCGGTCATCCATCTCGTTCCGGCGCTTGCGGTACCACCTTATCGCAGAGAAAACCATAAGCGCAATGAGCAACACCACGACGACGGCACTAATCACAAAAATCCTGTCGCGCTGCTTGAGACGGTTGTTCTCGACGGCATACTCGCCGAGTTTGAACTCGGCGTTGAACCGCGCTATCTGCTCGGCGGTAGCCTGACTGTAGAGTGAGTCTTTCAACTGATGATAGCGCACCAGATGCGATCGCGCCTCGTCCGGATTGTCGCGGAAGAGAATATCATAGACCTCGCGCTGCGCGTACGCTTCATTAACAAGGTTGCCGATTTTCTGACAAATGTCGATTGCCTCGTACAGATACTTCAGCGCCTCCTCTGACCGTCCGAGCCCATGGAGGGCGATACCCATCTTATTGAGCGAGATAGCGAGCGAGAGCTGGTCGCCCGACTCGCGGAAGAAAGGAATGACCTCACTCAGGATCTTCTCCGCCTCGTCGTAGTGCTCGAGGCCGTTGAGGATGGAGGCTTTCTGCGCCCGGCGCACCATCATCTTTCGGGTGTTGCCTGTAGTAGCCTCCATGACACACGCGCTGTCGGCGTAGCAGAGCGCTTTCTCGTCATCCTGCAGGGCATGCTCTATCTCGCTTGCCATACCATAGACAACCGCCAGACGCACCGGCGAACCGGCTTTCTTGGCATACTCGATGGCGCGCAGCTCGTATTTCATTCCCTCCGCCGGATTGCCCGCCGCCATAAACGTTCCTGCAATCGTATTGAGGGATGAACAGATGCGCTCCGGGTCTCCGGTTTCCATATCGAGCTCGTAGCAGCGGTGCATGTAAGAGAGCGCCTCTTCGTACTTGGACTGCCTCATCTCGACCAGACCGAGCATCGCCAGATTGTCGGAATAAGATATCTTGTCCGCATTCTGCATCAGATCAAGCGCACGTGTGAGGTTGCGCTCCGCCTTGGGGTATTCCTGCGTGGCATAATACCATTCTCCCGCCCAATACCACACCAGCGCCTTGACTGTATCCATAGGCGGCCTCGGCACATTGCGGTACATCCGCGGCTGGTCGGTGAATTCCTGCTCATAGAGATACGCGAAAAACGCGTCTGCGTTCGTCGTCGAAGGATTGCGGTCGAAGATATCCAATAATGAGTCCACAGGGTGCGCCGAGACACAAAGGCTCAACGAGAGCATTCCTGAAACTACTATGTCACGAAGATAAGCAATCATGTTCCATTTTTCAAAAAACGGTGCAAAAGTACAGCTTTTTTTTTATAAAGATAGTGAAAAACGGGACAAAAAACTCAAAAAAAGGACAAAAATCAACTCTTATAACGTTTTCAGCACTTGGCACAGCCATGCGTAGCACCTCTCCGTAGAAGGTATAGAGAGCCGCTCCTGTGGCGAGTGGACTCCGTACATCTGCGGTCCGATGGACACCATGTCAAGGTACGGATATTTCTCCAGGAAGAGTCCGCACTCCAGTCCGGCATGTATAGCCAGCACTTTCGGCTCTGACTGATACAGATCCATATAGGCTTTTTTGACCGTCTCCAAGAGTTGCGAATGGGGGTTAGGCGCCCATCCGGGGTATCCGTCGCCGTGTGTCACCTCGTCGCACGCCATAGCCAGCGCCTGCTCCACGACCCATTTGAGATGATGTTTGGAAGATTCGTTAGAGGAACGCTGGGAGGTGTTAATCTCTACGAACCCTTCTTTCATCTTGACGGAGGCGAGGTTGGTAGAAGTCTCGACGAGTCCAGGGATGTCGCGGCTCATAGCGATCATGCCGTGCGGGCACTCGCAAAGCGCCATGATGAGCCTGCACGCCTTGTCCGCCGGAATGAAAAAGTCGGGCATGTCGCATGTCTCCAGTTCCATCCGCATATCTTTCTCCACTTCGCCAAAAACACCTTCCATCTGCGCTACAAAATGGTTCCATTCAATACGGATCTGCTCTTTGTACGCCATAGGAACAGCGATGACCGCTTCCGCTTCGCGTGCAATAGCATTGCGGAGGTTGCCGCCGTTGATGGATGCGAGTTGCAGGTCGGTCTGCGGCATTATACGCGCGAGGAACCAGACGATGAGCTGGTTAGCGTTCGCACGTCCTTTGTTGATATCATCGCCGGAGTGACCGCCGAGCAATCCGCTTACGGACAAGCGGATAGCTAGGGAGCCCTGCGGGCTCGTTTGGAGGTTTGGGACTGCGTCCTTGTTAGAAGTTTGGGGCTCGTAGTGCATTTTGGCGAGGGTGTCGATACCTCCTGCGCATCCGATGAAGATCTGGCCGTCATCCTCCGAATCGAGGTTGATAAGGCGTTTATGCCTGAGCATACCGTCTTGCAGTTTCATAGCACCGGTGAGACCGGTCTCTTCATCGACGGTGAAGAGGCACTCGATAGCCGGATGCTGCAGCTCCGGATCCGTGATAGCAGCAAGCGCCATAGAGATTCCGATACCATTATCGGCACCAAGGGTGGTTCCTTTGGCTTTGAGCCACTCGCCATCCACATAGGTCTCTATCGGATCGGTCATAAAATCATGGACAACATCGCCGTTTTTCTCGCATACCATATCCATATGGGCTTGAAGGATGATTCCTTCGTGGTCCTCATAACCGGGCGTAGCAGGTACGCGCATAATCACGTTCATCGCTTCGTCGGTGACACATTCTATGCCGTGTGATGCAGCAAAATCCTGCAACCACCGGCTGATTTGCTCCTCATGTTTGGAAGGACGCGGCACTTTGCATATCTCCGCAAAGATGTCAAAGACTTTATTCTTCATAATTTTTAATTTTTAATTTCTTATATTGTCTGTTGAATCGGATATGGAACAGAATCGCAGGAATGACGAGCGCAATGACGAACGCCATCCACATACCTTTGGCACCGAGATCCGCAGGGAAAGTCAAGTATAGCCCTAAAGGCAAGGCGACGCCGATGTACGCAAAGAGCGCAATCCGCATCGGCACGCGCACATCCTGGATGCCACGCAGCATTGCCGCTCCTATACACTGGAGTCCGTCCGCGTATTGGAACAACGCGCCGAAGATCAGCAGCGTAGAAGCAATCTCTGCCACCTGCGGGTCGTCGGAGAAGATATACGGTATCTGATACCGGAAAAAGAACATGATTGACGCGCCAATCGTATTCATGAGCAAGCACAGATGGATAGAGGCATGGCTCGCCATGCGTACGGCATTCAGGTCCCCTTTCCCCAGTTGGTGCGAGACGCGGATAGTAGTAGCAGCTCCGATACCCTGTGCCAACATAAACGTCAGATCACACATCTGATTCGCTATATGGTGCGCCGCCAGCGCTTCCTTACTGATCCATCCTACGATCACGAACGAAGCCGTAAAGAGGAAAGCTTCCGCAAAGGACTGCAATCCTATAGGAGCGCCGATCGCCAACAAGTGCTCCACTTCCCTGCGCGTAACCAGCCATCTGCGTGCAGAAACGAGATACCGCCTCCAGTCGGCTTTCGCCATCATCGCCACCAGAAAACATACCGGCATCAGAAAGCGTGCGATAAGAGTAGCCCACCCTGCTCCTTCAGCACCCATCGGTTCAAAACCCCAATGACCGAAGATAAAGACCCAGTTCAGCAAGATATTCAGCAGATTGCATCCCAAGGTAATTCCCATAGCGACCATCGTATTGCCGAGTCCCTCCAGATATTGCTTGAAGAAACAGAAGAGCAAGAACGGGATGATCGACAGCACTATTAAAATATAGTACGGGCGCGCACACGCGATAACCTCGGGTTCCTGACCGAAAGCGTCCAGATAAGGAATACAGGGTGCCAACAACACCAGCGCGAAGAAACACATGATCGCCGTAAACACCAGTCCGTTTACCAGATAGGATGTTATTTGCTCATGCTTATGGTTGATCTCTTCTTCTGTAGTGCCTTGCTGCAACAATTTCTCCAGCCGTCCATGGACATGCCCCACCAGCGGCGTGACCCCCATCAAAGCCCCCATGGCGAAGACCATGACGGTAAAGAAGATCGCATTGGAGAAACTGACAGCCGCCAGGTCCGCCGTGCTGTAATGCCCCACCATGATGCTATCCGCCAAGCCGACCATTGCCGCACCCAGTTGGGTAAACATTACAGGCAACGCCACTTTCAGGTTGCGCTTGTAATACGGAATATAAGATTTTAGTATTTCGAAACTCAAAATTATGATCTGCTATTTATAATTTTGGTGCAAAGGTACAAAAAATAATTGAAAATTGAAAATTGAAAATTGAAAAATTTGTATATTTCATAAAAAAATAGTACCTTTGCAGCCGATTTATGGAAAGAACAGGATATATATTAGTTTTTCTATGCCTTTTCGCGGGTGTACTTTGGGCAGACGACAAAGTCAAGCCGGCCATGCAGATCGAGGATAACACGTTCTTTGATCCGAGTCGCAAAGAGGTGAACCACGAGCAATACCGTTTCAGCGTGGAGTACCGTATAGAGGCGGGTTTTAGCCAGCATGAGCAGCGTGCACGGGACCTCTCTTATCAAGGTATGTTTCTGAACGGAGTCCGTGTAGGCGCTACTTTCACGTTCAACCTGCCGCTGCATTTCGGTCTTCAGACCGGTCTGCTTTACACGCTGGTGTACGGCACAAACGAGCAGCACTGGCGATCGATGGATGCTCCCTCGGTACAGACGGAATACATCACTCACCGCGTTCTGGAGCATGATTTTACTGTTCCTGTACGCTTGTACTACACCATCCCCGTATGGAAGAAACTGAACCTCTTTGTCTTTACCGGTCCCCAACTGCAGATCGGCCTGGCAGAGAACGACTATATGCAGCTGCATCTGAGCGAAGGAACGCAGAACTGGCTGAATGGACAAGGTATCCCGACCTCTCCGTACGACCGCATGACAGACGAGTTGGTCCGCGCGAACATCCAATGGGGTGTGGGAGGCGGAATAGAATGGGACCGCTACCGGCTGCAAGGCGGCTATGATTTCGGACTGAACAACCTCGTCAAACATCCGCTCGTCAAAGGACAATACATGTCCGAATGGGGATGGTTTGCCAGTTTCAGTTACCGGTTCTAACAAAAATGCCTCTCGGTCGAGAGGCATTTTTATTTGTGTTTTGTGTTTGGTGGTTTATCACTCGTGGTTGGTTTCCGGAGCAATCTTACGGAGATAAGATTCCGGCATGTGAAGTCTTTCCGGACCGCAGCTATTGCCATAGGGGTTGCGTTTGAACTGCCCGTTCTCTTCCTTACGTTCCTGTCCGTCAATGAATTTCGTAATGAGATAGATATACAGACGCTGCCAGTCCGCTACCAGGTTTTCAGCCTGAGCGCATGAATAATTAGTAAGAAACGCGCGCGCTTCCTCTTCGTCCAGCCCGGCAGCCTGCGCATCAACGCCCGCAATCTGGGTATTGAATTTATCATCCCATGTCTGCTGCACTTCGCGTATATGGGGATACATGCGGCTGTATTTGGTATATGCCCAGTTAGCTACCATATTGAACGTCCACCAAGCCGATGTAGGCGAGAAAGTATAACTATCGCCATTGCCTTCGGCAAAACACTCCGGTACATGATTGATGCAGCAATACATTGGCGTGTAGCACGAGCAGGCAGCATCATCTACGCCGAACCAGAAAATTCCCTTTTTATCCTTGCGCATTTGCGCTACAAAGGACCATGCCGTTTGTTGGGTAGCGGTCGGACGCTGGTACCAATATTGGGTTGTTTTGGTCGTGTCGTTTTCGTCCGTGAGTTTGAAACCAAGGCCTCCGAAACGCAGTTTGCTGTTCCACGGGCCTGCAGCCTCTCCCTGCGTGATGTCCAGCGGCGTCCCCTTGTACTCATCGCGCATACATTCCTTCATATCCTGCACAGAGAGTTTGCGGTTCGGGATGATCCAGAGCGGCATGGCGTAATTTACCATTTTTTCATTTACCATTTTGTCATCTTTCATCTCCCGATAAAGTTTGCCGGTAGCGTAGTCGAAATAGCGGTCCATATCATTGCTGAAATGATTAAAGAACGCCCATACGCGTGCTTCACAAGCATAGAATCCGCTAAAATCGAACGGGTTGTATGCAGCCTGGAAAGAGAAATCCTTGTCCGCTCCGGAGAAGAAGCCTTTCTGGCGGGCAAACGAGATCACATCCTTGGACCACATCCAGTCGCCGTGGCAGACGCAGTTGAGCTTCTTCTGAAGCCTTTTCTGCTCCTTAGTCAGTTTGGCTCTGCCTTGCGGCAGCGTCTTTATACGCGCTTGGTTAGCATGAGCGGCGATGGCATTATCCGGAATACGCACAGCCACCCACACGGCGCCTTTCTGTCCTTTTCCTTTACCAATGAGGTCCATGATCCATACTTCGTTCGGGTCACCGAAAGAGAAAGACTCGCCTTCCGAAGCATAGCCGTACTCGTTGACGAGAGTGATGAACCACTCGATTGCCTCGCGGGCTGTTTTGGAGCGCTCCAAGGCGATATAAATCAATGATCCGTAGTCAATGCCGACGGTGTCCCACAGTTCCTGGCGACCTCCCCATGTAGTCTCTCCGATCGTCACCTGGTGCTCGTTCATATTGCCCACAACCGTATAGGTGTGTGCCACTTGCGGGATCGATCCCTGCGGCCGTCCTGTATCCCAGTCTTTCACTTCCCGCATAGCGCCCTCTGGCCAGTCCTGCGCAGGAGCGAAATGCAGGAAGCCGAACATGCCGTAGGAGTCAGCGGCATAGGATATCATTGTACTGCCATCCACGGAAGCATCTTTTCCTACCAGGAAATTGGTGCAGGCCTGCAAAGTTGAAAAATGAAAGTTGAAAGTTAAAAGGAGCAGCGCAGCTGCTATAAACCGGATTTGTTTCATAATAATCGGGGGTTTTGAAGTTCTTCTATTCTGTTGTCTCTTTTTTTCAGTGCTATCTCATATGCTTTGCGGTAGTACTTGAAGAAATGCTTCCAGTCTGCTTTTTTCGCTACCGCCGCCGCTTCTTGACGTGCGCGGGCTTTATCTTCCCCGCAAAGACGGTCGAATCGCAGGAGATCTGTAGCAATTTGTTCCGCCACCTGGTCAAAATTGGAGTCATTCCGTTCGATCACTACTACGCCATATTGGTCTTTTTGCTGTGCAGCCCATGCTCCGAATCCTGCAAGCGAAGTAGTGATCGTCGGTACATGGAAGGCGCAGGACTCCAGCGGTGTGTAGCCCCAAGGTTCGTAATAAGACGGGAAAACGGTGACATCCATTCCGATGAGCAGATCGTAGTAAGTTTTACCGAAAAGCGGGTCGTGTCCATCCAGATAATACGGTACAAAGACGGCAGACACTTTGCCTTTGCGGGAAGGCGCCCGGTCAAGGTACGGAATCATCACAAATGCCACCACTTCTTTCTCGGGCTGATCGGAATGATATATCTTTTGCGCCAGTTTGTCCAGCGCCGCCGCAAAGACATCGATACCTTTGTTTTTCCATTCCTGCCGTCCTGATATAGCGATAAGCAATGCGTTTTGCGGCACTACTCCTCCCAGTTGTTCTCCCGCGACACGCAGCAAGGCTTCCCGTGCCTCTTTCCGTTTGGCATCAAATTCTCCGGCTTTGGGTACAAAGGTAGGTTCAAATCCGTTAGGGGTGACGATATCCACTTTCTTATCCAGCAGTTGCGCACACTCACGCGCCGTGATATCACTGACGGTAGTGAAGCAATCCGCCCAGTGCGCGGCTTGTTTCTCGACCGAATGTTTGGAAACCATGTTCAGTTCCTCCGCCATCTGATCTCCGTTATAGCCCTCGAAATAGTCATACAGCGGTTTTCCGTTTCCGGCGATAGATCGTCCAATGCCGGTGGCATGAGTCGTGAAGAGCGTAGCTATCTCCGGGCAGTGGTCCTGCAGATAGAAAACGGTAAAAGCCGTTTGCCATTCGTTAGCGTGAGCACAGACCGCAGGCTTGGAGGTTTGGGCTTTTGTCTTTTGACTTTTCACCAGATAATGATACAAACTCTCCATGACGATGCCGGCAGCGTATCCGAAGAGGCATGACTCGTCATAATCGCCATAAGCGGCATGGCTCTGGACCCGGAATTTGGACCAAGCCCATCCGTATATCTCATCCTTCCGCTGCCACAGGCTGTCGAATTTCAAGAGAATAGCAATCGGCTCTCCCGGCACTTTCCAGCGGCCTATACGGACAGAAGAAAGACCGCTTTGCTCAAAGTCGAAAGAAGAAAGCCATTTCTTGAGAAGGGACTTATCTTCCTTGAAATAGATATCACTATGTGCTCCGAAATCGGGGCCGAAGAAAAACACTTTATCCGGGTGCTCCGCCTGCATCGATGCAGCACGTGTGGATAGCACGGCATAGATACCGCCTACGCGGTTGCAAACCTCCCAAGAGGTTTCAAAAATATAATCAGGTTGCTTATCCTTAGTCATTATCAGAAGTTATTTTGGTTCGTTGTCTGCAGCCAGTTTGGTTACATTCTGCAGCGTATTGAGCAAAGTAGGAGTAGTAACGAATTTGTTGTTATCCGACCCTACAAAAGGCATGTACCAAACCCCATCGGCATTAGCCCAGTAGATGCGGCTATCTTTGGTATCGAGGGTCATGGCAAAACACTCTGAATCATCGATCTGCACAGGGTTGGCGCCATCAATATTAGCCACCCAAAGTCCTTCTGCGCGGTAGTAAATCTTTCTGCTCGCTATACGGAAACCCTGAAGCTCGGGGAAGATCGTTTTGAGTTCGGACAGTTTGAACTCTGCGCCGTTATAGGTCTGAGCGGTATCTTGCTCATCTTCCAGCAAGACAGAAGCCGAAGGATCGACTTTGTATTGCTCTGCACGTTCTCCGAAGATACGCTGACGATAGTCCGCATCGGCAGTACGGAGCAGGAGCGAATTGGTTTTCCGGTCCTGAATATAGAATTTCTTCTGTACATCCGTTGTTTCGCCATTGAGAATAATGCGCAGTTTGATGAGCGCCGAGTCTTCCGGCTGCGTAAAATAACAGACGATGCCTTTATCGATGAACTTAACCAAGGTGTCCTGTTCCTCTATATCCCATTCCAGATTTACATCGTAGTTATATGGGTTATAGACATTGGCTGTGAAAGTATAATCTTTATATATATAGAAAACGGTGTCGCTCGCAACGAAGGTAGGAACCGTGTCATATACCGTCACCTTAGCTGTTTTGGTCCAAGCATTCTTCTTATCCACCTTCAGCACCACCACATAGTCTCCGGGACGCTTATATACATGCGAGGGGGATTTGAGAGAAGAGGTTGCCCCGTCTCCGAAAGTCCATTCCCAGTCTTCGCCCGAATCAGAGAGGTTCGAGAAATGGACCGTTTCCCCCGCCCTGGGTTTATCGGGGCTGAAGGAGAAATCTACATTATTTTTCTTGCACGCTATCAGCGCGCAACAGATCGTCAATAAGATGTATATTTTCTTCATAATCATTGTCGGCATTCAGCCAATGTATCGTTTTGTCGCGCCGGAACCAAGTCATCTGTCTTTTGGCATAATGACGCGTATTTTGCTGTATCAGTTCAATAGCTCTCGCCAGATCATATTCGCCGTCGAAGCAGGCGAACAGTTCCCTGTATCCAACGGTCTGCAGGCTGTTGAGATGCCGCAGGTGATAGACCTTTCTTGCTTCGTCCACGAGTCCGTCCGCTATCATCTGTTCCACCCGCCTGTTGATGCGGTCATATAGTTCTTCACGCGGTCGTTCCAGTCCTATTTTGAGGATGCGGAAAGGGCGGATTTTAGAGGTAGCCGTACGAAGGGAGGAATAGGGTTTACCGATGGTGAGGCATAACTCCACACAATGGGTCAACCTTGCGGGATTCTGTTGGTCCACTTCGTTCCAATAATCCGGATCGAGGCGCTGCACTTCGCTTTGGAGCCATGCTAATCCTTGGGTTTCATAGGCTTGGTGCACCTGCCGGCGGATCGTTTCCGGCACAGCAGGCAGGTCATCCAAGCCATAGCAAACGGCGTCGGCGTAGAGCATGGAACCTCCGGTCATGACAAGCGTGTCGCAGGTGCGGAAGAGTTCCTCCATGAGCGCGATAGCGTCCCTCTCGTATTGTCCGGCGTTGTAGTCCTGGTCCAGATCGCGCGTAGCCACGAAATAATGTTTCACGCGCGCCTGTTCAGCCTCCGTAGGCGCAGCCGTACCAATAGGGATGGAGCGATAGATCTGACGGCTGTCGCAGTTCAGTATCGGACATCCGTAATGCTCCGCCACCCGAAGCGACAGCTCCGTTTTGCCCACCCCGGTAGGTCCGAGAATGAGGAGAAGGGTTTTAGAACATTGTGCCATCGTCAAAGGACAGGTCCTGGAAGCCCTCCATGTCAATGTCTCCGAGGTCCAGTTCGTCGCGGAACTCATCGTCCAGATCCAGATCATTTCCTCCCTTGGAACCTATCCCCGCCAAAGGATCTTCGGATTTGAGTTGCTTCGGCGCCTTTCCTTTGCTCTCCACGCACTCCACGCCGTTCATCGTACCCGGTTTGATCTCCTTGAGGGAGCCGAAGAAATAGCGTTCGAACATCGGGTCAAAGACATAGATAAGACGCTGTCCCTGCTCCTCGATCAGGTCGGAGAGACGGGTTTCGTTCATCACCATGTTGTCGTACTCGAAGTTCGAATCCATCTCGACGAGCGTCACCTCCTGACCTTTCTCCCACTCGTCATTGCAAAGGAAGAACGAAGTCATCTGGTCGTCCGGATAGTCCACGGACTTGAGGATCGCCTCATGCAGTTCGAGAAACGTAGCATCGGGATCCGCCTCAAAGACGCGGCGGAAGTCCTGAGAGCCCTCTTCACACGAAAAAGTAAATCTGTAAATCATAATATCACACAATTTTGCGTGCAAAATTACAAAGAAATTTTGATATATGCAAGAAAAATCGTTTTTCTGGGCGATTTTTATTGCTTCGGCTATGCAGATTGATAATTGTTTCGCGCAAGTGCGATTGCTGCGACCAGAGGTCGCGTTATGCATGCAGGCTATATTTAGGCATATAATATAGAATAAACATTCTATTTTTGTCAAAAAACGCTAAAAAATTTGTGTATGTGCAATTTTTGTTGTACTTTTGTAGCCGAAATGTGCGCGTATGCGTACGCTTGTGCTGTGCACGCATAGATATTAGGTGTTGTACACGCGCAAGGATATTGTATAACAAAAGTATTATTTTTTATGATTTATTCGGAGTACAGAAACCCGATTTAGGGGCACAGAAACCGATCAAGTTTGTTTTTAAGAAATGGCAAAGAATCCGTTTATCATTGAGGTGAACCATGTCTCGAAGCAATTCGAGGATGGTAAGTATGCCCTCGACGATGTGAGCCTTCAGGTAAAGAAAGGCGAGTTCGTCACCATCTTAGGCCCTTCGGGGTGCGGTAAGACAACCCTTTTGCGTTGTATCGCAGGTTTTCAAGTGGCTTCGTCCGGAGATATTCTTCTCAAAGGCGAAGATGTGACCAAGACTCCTCCTTACAAAAGGCCGGTCAACACCGTGTTTCAGAAGTATGCGCTATTCCCGCATCTGAATGTGTTTAACAACGTAGCCTTCGGTCTGAAGCTGAAGAAAGAGAATCCCGAGACGATCAAGAAGAAAGTGCGCCGTGCTTTGAAGATGGCGAACATGACCGGCTACGAAGAGCGCAAGGTTGACACCCTTTCGGGCGGTCAGCAACAACGTGTAGCGATAGCCCGCGCGATCGTGAACGAGCCGGAAGTGCTGCTGCTGGACGAGCCACTGAGCGCTCTGGATCTGAAGATGCGGCACGACATGCAGATCGAGCTCAAGGAACTGCACGAGAAATTAGGAATCACCTTTATCTACGTGACGCACGACCAGGAAGAAGCGTTGACGCTTAGCGACCGCGTGGTAGTGATGAACGAAGGCAAAATCAAACAGATCGGTACTCCGACAGACATATACAACGAGCCGCAGAACTGCTTCGTAGCGGATTTCATCGGCGAGAGCAACATCCTCTCGGGCACGATGATTAGAGACAAACGGGTTGAGTTCATCGGACAGGAATTCGACTGTATCGACACCGGTTTCGGCGAGAACCAACCGGTAGATGTAGTCATCCGTCCAGAGGATATCTATTTATGGGAAGTCGAAAGTCAAAAGTCGAAAGACCGTCCTGCGGACTCAAAGCAATCCGACTTGGACCCCGACGACCGCGTGCCGAAGGGGAAGTTCACCAAATGGTACGGCACGGTACAGAGCTGTATCTTCAAGGGCGTACACTACGAGATGCGTGTCCTCACACCGGACGGGTACGAGTTCCTCATCCAAGACTACCATGAGTTCCTGCCGGGGACAGAGGTAGGCATGCTCGTCAAGCCCGAAGATATCCAGATCGTCAAAAAAGAGCACTACATATACAACTATTTCGAAGGCGAAGTGACGAAGAACGGCAAAGTCCGTTTTATCGACGCCGAATGGGACGTCGATCCCAAACAGATTGAAGGTTTCGAGCCGGGCGAGAAAGTGCAAGTGCGCGTTCCATTCCGCTCCATCGACCTCCAGGACTACGAAGAAGAAGGGACCCTTTCGGGCGAAGTACATTTCATCCTCTACAAAGGCAACCACTACCACCTGACCATCCGTACAGACGAGGGTCACGACCTGTATGTAAACACCAACGACGTATGGGACGACGGCGACCGCGTGGGTATTGTGATCAAGCCGAAGGATATTTTAGTCGAAAGTCTTAAGTCGAAAGTCGAAAGCAATGAGTAGAGTTATTCAGATATTTTCGAGCCGTCGGACGTGGGCATGGCCCTATGTGCTATTCATGGCGCTGTTCGTAGTGCTGCCGCTGATATTGGTAGCGGTATATGCGTTCACCGACATCGACGGTCATTTCACGATCCGCAATTTTGCGAAGTTCTTCACGCATAGCGAGGCAATCCAGACGTTTTTGTATTCGGTGATGATAGCTGTTTTCAACACGGCTATCTGTCTGCTGATAGGTTATCCGGCGGCATACATCATGGCGCAGGAGGATTTCCGTACGCCCAAAGTGATGGCGATGCTGTTTATCCTGCCGATGTGGATCAATTTCCTTCTGCGTACGGTAGCGACCGTAGAGTTATTCAACATGTGCGGTCTGCCGTTAGGCGAAGGTGCATTGCTCTTCGGCCTTTGCTATGACTACCTGCCGTTTATGATCTACCCGATATACAACACTCTTCAGAAGATGGACAACTCGCTTGTAGAGGCGGCTCAGGACCTGGGTGCAAACCGCTGGACGTGCTTCTGGAAGATCATCGTTCCGCTCTCCATGCCCGGAGTGTATAGCGGCATCGTGATGGTGTTTATGCCTACCGTCTCCACTTTCGCTATCGCCGAACTGCTGACGCATAACAACATCAAACTGTTCGGTTCTCTCATCCAGGACTATATCACGACGACCGACCTGCTTAACTACGGCGCCGTTCTGAGTCTGGTACTGCTGATCATCATCGGTCTCACGTCGTTCTTCGGCGACAACAACTCCGAAGGAGAGAAAGGAGGAATGATATGATAGACCGCTTCGTTCAAAGACAAAAGACCGGTTCGCTCAAAGACAAAAGAAGAGTTACTATCAGTCGGTACATTTTTGTCCTTATTCTTTATTCCTTATTCTTTATTCCTGCCTTTGCGCAGTCGAAGTTGACATATGAACTGCGTATGGCAGCGACGGGAGAGGTGGAACTGCTTGACAATTTCCCCGCTTCCTATGCCGGCGAGAAAGTGAACATCTCGCTCTACGACGGCGGCAAATACGAGCCTCTGCGCTACGACGAAGGCCGTGACACGGTGGATTTCATCTTCGCCCATCCGGGTGAGGAGGATCTGCGCGCATGGGGTGACAGTATCTTCTGCTACAGCGAGAGTGAGGAGGTAGTATGGACAGTCTGGCGTAGCAAGAAAGAGCCCAAGAACCGCAACCAGCGTGTTCTGGTGACTAACGGCCGGAATACTTTCGAAGCGTACCTGCACGAGACGGCGGAGAGCCATCGCAGCCACGGCTGGATATGGTTTGTCTTCGCGGGTCTGGTGCTGGCAGCCGGTATAGCCTATGCCTGCTACGTCATCACGGAGCGGCGCAAGGAGCGCGGACTGACGCCCGTGGAGCAAGAGACGCTCCGGCGCAAGCGCATGGGTCTGAGACGGCATTATTTCTCCCAGATGTATCTCTGGCTGCTGCTGATCGTTCTCTATGCGCCTATCGCCCTCATCGCCGTCTTCTCCTTTACCAAGAGCAAGGTGCTCGGTAACTGGACGGGCTTCTCGCTGGATCTGTACGCGAACCTCTTCACAGGCCAGGCCGATGCGGGTCTCAACAGCGCCATCTGGTACACCGTAATCATCGCGCTCATCGCAGCGGTCAGCTCCACTATCTTAGGAACGCTGGCTGCTATCGGAATCTATAACATGCGCTCGCGTCAACGCAAGGTGGTGTCTTTCCTCAACTCCGTTCCGATGATCAACCCGGATATCATCACCGGTATCTCGCTCTTCCTGCTGTTTGTAGCCCTGGGTTTCAGCCAGGGTCTGGCGACGGTATGTATCGCGCATGTGGTGTTCTGTACGCCGTATGTGGTATTGAGCGTTCTGCCGCGTCTGAGCCGTATGAACCCCAACACGTATGAGGCGGCTCTGGATCTGGGTGCCACTCCCGGTCAAGCCCTCCGTATGGTGATGCTTCCGGAGTTATGGCCGGGCATGATCAGCGGTTTCATCCTCGCGCTGACGCTGTCCGTCGATGATTTCGGCGTGACTTTCTTCACCAAGGGCAGCGGCGGCCTGGAGACGCTCTCCACCTTCATCTACTCGGACGCCCGCAAAGGCGGTCTGACTCCGGAGTTGCGACCGTTATTCACCCTTATCCTGCTGGTCATGCTGACCGTGCTAATATATATCAATATCCGTAATTCCAAACAAAATAACAACCATATTAATTAACACTACAATGAAAAAATCATTCTTTGGTACTTTGTACCTTGTGGCTTTGTCCCTCATCATGGTATCCTGCGGCGGCGCCAACCGCGCACATCAACTCAAAGTGCTTAACTGGGCGGACTACATCGACGAGGACGTCAAGACGAACTTCGAGCAATGGTATTACGACCAAACGGGCGAGAAAGTAGAACTGGTGTATGAGACCTTCGACATCAACGAGACCGCTTTGACGAAGATCGAGGTAGGTCACGAGGACTACGACGTATTCTGTCCGTCGGAGTATATCATCGAGCGCATGCTGAAGAAAGACCTGCTCCTGCCGATCCAGAAGGAACTGATCGCCGACAGCATCTGGTATTTCGACAATATCTCGCCGTTCGTAACGGAGAAATTCCAGCAGATGGCACCGAGTACCGATGTCAAAGTAAGCGACTACACGGTAGGTTATATGTGGGGCACGACCGGCTTTATCTACAACCCGCAGTATGTGAAGAGCGAGGATCTGGAGAGCTGGAGCGCTATCCTGAACCCGGATTTCGAGAACCGCATCCTGATGAAAGACGCATTCCGCGATGTCTATTCGGTATTGGTGTTGTATGCTTTCTCGGATGATATCGAGGCAGGCAGAATCAACCGCGACGAGCTTGTACGCAACATCACCCCGGAGCGCGTAGCCGCCGTGAAAGAGATCCTTCTCCAGGCCAAGAGACAGATCTGCGGATGGGAGGTTGATTTCGGAAAAGAAGAGATGACGAAAGGCAAAGCATGGCTGAACCTGAGCTGGTCCGGCGACGCGCAGTTTGCTATCGAAGAGGCAGCCGAGATGGGAGTGATGCTGGATTATATCGTCCCCAAAGAGGGCTCCAACGTATGGTTCGACGGCTGGGTTATCCCGAAGTATGCCAAGAATGTGAAAGCCGCTACTTATTTCATCGACTATATGTGCCGTGCTGACAATGCGCTGGCTAACATGGACGAGATCGGCTATGTATCTTGCGCCGGCGGTCCTCTTGCCGCAGCGACAGTGCTGGAAGACCAGAACGACGAGGAGGAGTGGCCCGAGACCGTAGATGCTTCGTATTTCTTCGGCGAGGATCCTATCGAGGTTGACGGCGAGATGCTGGATCCGCATGCCCTCCACCTCAATCCCGTTTATTATGCAGACAAGAGCATCATCGACCGCTGCGCGCTCATGCATGACGCCGGCGATGCGCAAGAGATGCTGCTTGAGATGTGGAACGAAATCAAATTAGCACGTTAAAAAACAAATTCGTTATGACGTCATTACGACATTACGTAATTACGATTGCTTTCGCTTTATGCACGCTCTCCCTCTCCGCCCAGACGACGGAGATGGAGACGCGCTACAACGCGTTAGCCGAGCGTTTCGACGGACGTGACAAGATGCTTCAGCGCGACCTCAAGAGCTATCTGCAGGCGTACCCGTACACCACGTTTCAGGACGAGGTGCATTTCATGCAGGGTGTGCTACAGGTAGAGAAAGGGCATTACAAACAAGGGTTGAAGATACTGGAGCCTGTAGATCCGAAGGCTTTGAGCCGCGATCATCAGACAGACTACGCTTTTTACCGCGGATACGCCTATCTGATGATGCAGGAATACCAGCGTGCCTCTATCTATTTCAGCCAGTTGGGCAAGGGGAACAGCCGTTATACGACCCGCGGCACCTATTACTACGCCTACTGTATGTACAAGCTGGAGCGGTATGAGAAGGCGCTTCCTGCCCTGAAGTCTCTGGAGGACGACCCTCAGTACGCCAAGACCGTCCCTTATTACCTGACGCAGATATACTACGCGACGGGTGATTACGAAGAGGCGGAGTCGAGAGCCACCACACTGCTTCGCGAGCATCCGGAGAACCTGAATAACGGCGAGCTGCACCGCATACTGGGTGAGATGAGTTTTCTCAAGAAGGACTACAACAGCGCGGTGGAACACCTGACTATCTACCGGAAATCGGCTGCGGAGAACAAAGAGGAGCCGTTGCGGAATGACATGTTCATGCTCGGAACAGCTCAGTACCGGTTGGGACAGTATGAAGCCGCCGTGGGATCGCTCAAGCAGGTCAAACAAGAGCGTGATTCCATCTCGGAGGCCGCCTGTCTGACGCTTGGCAACGCCTATGTGCAACTCGGCCAGCCGGAGCAGGCGAAGTTGTCGTACCAGGCCGCAGCGGGATACAAGATCACTCCTGCCGTAGCGGAAGAGGCGGCGTACAACTACACGCTCTGCACCTATCAAAGTTCAAGTGCCCTAGGCGAGTCCGTGCGGGCATTCAATGATTTTCTGTCTCAATACCCGGATTCCAAATACGAAGGACGGATCTACCAGTTGCTCTCGGATGCGCTGATGCAGAGCAAGAACTACGCCGCCGCTATCCAGACGCTGGACTCGATCCCTTCGCCTACGCCGAAGATGCTGCAGACCAAGCAGTATCTGCGCTACCAGTTAGGTGCCGACAATTTCCTGCAAGGCAAGATGCAGCAGTCCGTGGACTGGATGACGGAGGTGATCAAGCATGACGCGGAGAGTTCGGAATATACGACGGAGGCTTATTATGTGCGTGCGGAGGCGAACTACCGTCTGCGCAACTACACCGCCTGCGAATCGGACCTCAACACCTTCTTCAGCCGTCCCGGCGCCAAAGGATCGGCGAACTACTCCATTGCGCGATACTTACAGGGTTATGCCTTCTTCTCGCAGAAGCAGTATAACAAGGCGCAGAACGCTTTCTCCATGTATATCGATGCGGCACTGGCTACCGAGCCGACTTACGCCGATGCGCTCAACCGCATAGGCGACTGCTATTTCAACGCCCGCCAGTTCCCGCAGGCTATCTCTTATTACTCGCAGGTAGCGAACCTGCAGGCTGCCGGAACGGACTATGCGCTGTTCCAGAAAGGCTACGCCCTCGGCTTGCAGCATAAATACAGCGAGAAGATCAGTGTGCTGCGCGACCTGGTGAAACGCTATCCCAAATCCGACTATGCGGACGACGGCGTGTATGAGATCGCCCGTGCCCAGTTGCAACAAGAGGACGAGCGGAGCGCTATCATCACCTACGAGCAGCTGCTGGGCGGTTATCCCCACTCCACGCTGGCGCGGAAGGCTTCTCTGGAGCGCGCCATGCTCTTCCGTAACCTGGGACAGAACGACCAGGCTATAGCCGCCTACCGCCAGACTATAGAGAAATATCCGGCTACGGAAGAGGCCTACACCGCTCTGGACGCCCTTCAGGCACTGTATATCGAGAGCGGTAATGTGGACGAATATCTGGCGTACTCGAAGAACCTGGCGAAGATGAACATGAACGTCACCACGGCAGAGGATTCGCTGCTGTATGCAGCCGCCGAGATGCAGTATATGCAAGCGGCGTACCAGAAGGCGACGGTGAGTCTGAGCAACTATATCACACAGTACTGCGCCGGCGGACGCTACTGCACTACCGCGCGCTATTATCTGGCGGATTCGTATTACCGTCTGGGCAAGACGACGGAGGCGCTGGGTCAGTATTCGGTGCTGGCGGAGATGAACGCCAACCCGTATCAGGAAGAGGCAGCCATGCGCGTAGCGGAGATATGCTATGACAAAGGCGACTGGAAAGGTGCGCTGGACGGTTTCTACCGCATGCATGCCCTCGCCTCCACCCGCGAGAACACCACTATCGCCCGTCTGGGTATCCTGCGCTGCTCGCAGCAACTGGGCCGCCACCAGGCGGCTATCGACGTAGCGGAGCAACTGCTGAGCGACACGCCGGTGAGCGACGAGACCGAGGCTGAAGCGATGTACGGCAGAGCGAAAGCCTATATCGCTCTCCGCCAATGGAGCAAAGCCCAGCCGGACCTGCGGGCATTAGCCAAGGAAGTGCGTACGGCGCAAGGCGCGGAGGCCAAATACCTGCTGGCGCAGAGTTATTACGAAGCCGGAGACATGGAGGGCGCAGAAGCCCAGGTGATGGAGTTCACCCAGATGAACACCCAGCAGCAATACTGGCTGGCGCGCGCACTGGTGCTCCTGAGCGATATCAACCGCAGCCGCGGCGAGTATTTCCAGGCAAGGCAGTATCTGCTCGTCCTGCAACAGAACTATATGGTGAAAGACGACGACATACCTGCGCTCATCAGCGCACGACTCGCCGAACTGGACAAGATCGAACAACCCGTAGAAAAGGAGGAGACAGAAGATGAAGAATAATTTATTAATCACGTCATTACGTCATTACGTCATTACGATATTTGCCCTTTCGCCATTCGCCCTTACCTTTGCCCAGAGCGACAGCGCGCTGAACAGGTCCGTGACGGTAGAGCGGGATTTCCAGCCGGTGATCCAGTCGGCAGGCAAAGTATCCACGAAGCCGGCGGTAGTGGAGGTGGAGATGGAGCCTGCGCCTATCGAGTATTCGGAATATACGGCGGAGGTCACTCCCGGCACCGGTTTCCATCCGCTGCTGTCGCAACCCACGCGCTTTGCGGAGGGACACAAGTACCATGGTTATATCCGCGGCGCGATCGGACACCCGAACACTTTGTTTGATTTCGGCTATCGTCTGGACGACGGCAAGAAATCGATTCTGGATGTGTATGCGCACCATAAGGCGCAATGGGGTATCGATGCGCTGAGCCGCACCAAGTTGGGGCTTACGTTCACGCATACGTTCTCTACCTGCAACCTCTATTTCGGCGTCAACGGCGGGAATATATACTATCATAAGTACGGCCATTGGTACGACTACGCGGGTTCAGCCGCAGCGCCGGGAGCCGATTTCGGCATGTGGGAGAAGAACAAGACGGCGTATGCCAACCGCGCACCGCTGACGGACAGGGACAAGACATCGCTCTGGACCGCCGAGGCGTATGTGGGCGTGAAGGCGAACGCCAAGAACGACGTGCAGTACCGCGTGCAGACGGGGTATATGCTGTTCGCCAAACCTAATGCGGTAAGCGAGCACCAGCTCCGTACGCATGCCGACTTCGACTGGCACAGCGAGGCGCACCATGTGGGAGCGCAGTTCTACATGCAGAACAACTTCCTGCAACTGAGCGGCAACCTGGCAGCCACCATACCGGCCAATTTCTATAACGCCCGCCATAATTTCCGTATCGAGCCGTATTATGCGTATGAAGGCAAGCGGTTCCGGATCCATTTGGGAGTGAACCTGGATATGAATATCGGGCGCGGCAAGAACAGCCTGTCGGCTACGGACAATATCACTTTTGCTCCCTCGCCGCATATCAACATGGAGGCGCAGATCGCCAAACAGTGGCTCACGCTCTATGCGGATATCATGGGCTACCATGCGACGGGTACTCTGCAAGGCTTCATGGAGTCGAACCGTTACCGCGTGATCCACGCCGGTATCATCTCCCAGCACCCGGCATCCCATACGCCGGTGGACGACGAGTTAGGATTTCATATCCGCCCGCACAGAGACCTGCTCTTTGAGCTCCACGGCGGCTATATGGTGCAACTGAACACCATGACGCTCATTGCCGTCTCCGACAATGCCATCTACCAGCCCGGTGTGCTCGACGTGCCCCTGGCGGCAGGTGATTTCAGCTACACCTACAGCGACTACAGCCGCGGCAAGGTAGGAGGTCAGATCAACTACCACTACCGCGACATCGTGCGCATCAACCTCAACGGCGACTATTTCTTCTGGTCCGCTATGCGCCATGAGGCGAACGGCTACCAGTACAACGCGCCGTGTGCGGAACTGACTGACCTGCTGGGCAACACCTCCAAGGCTGTCTATGACCGCGCGGCATGGAAGATCGACCTGCGTATCGACGGCAAGATAGACAAGCACTGGTCCGTTTATTCGGACAACCATTTTACCGGCAGCCGTCTGGCGCTGGCTACGGATGGCGTACATATCCTGAAGCCGACGGTGGACCTCAACCTCGGTGCTGCATATAACATGTGAGTAGGGAAAAAGCAGTCAGCTATCAGCCGTCAGCATTCCGACGGAGGATCTCTTCTTCGTCCGGAGCCGAAGCCGAACCTCGTGATCTTCTTCCAACTCAACAACTGGTTGCACCGGAAGAACGAGATTTACTACGGCTACCGTTCGCAGGGCATCAACTGCCTCATGGGAGTAACCTTTAGGTTCTAGGATCCTAGGGGCTCTAGTATCCTAGGACCCTAGTATCCTATAAATAGACAAATGAAAACAACTCATATCATAGTGATGGCGGCAGCGGGGATCATCCTCGCTGCTTGCGCCAAGCCGCAGCCCGTCCGCTATTCGGAGCAGATGATCAACGCTCGCATGAGCGCGTGGTACAACAAGGACAACTGTGTCGGTTTCCCGAACGCCAACTCCACCAACGGCGTGACCGTTCCCGGGACTGCCGCTACGTGGGACTACGTACCCGGCGTGGTGGCGAAAGGTATCCTCGATGTATGGCAGTACTACCAGGACTCCGCCTGGGCGGACGCGTGGTACATAGGTCTCGCCCAATGGGCGGACAGTCTGGACCAAGCCGAACTGGACCGTCTTGTGAGAGGCGGTATCCTTGACGACCTCAACTGCGCCAAGGTGTTCCTTGGGCTCTACGAAGGAGCCAAGCCGGGCGGACGGTTCGAGAACCCCGAGAAGGCGGCTTACTATATGGAGCAGATGCACCGCGCCGCTGAAGGGCTGGCGGAGCATAAAGCCAAGTACTCGCTTCCGAACGGCGGATGGATGCACAAGGCTACGGACGACCCCGAGAAATCCTATTGGGGTCAGATGTGGTGCGACGGGGCGTACATGGGTCCCGCGCTGCTGGCGCAACTGCTGGAGGTGGGTGCATGCGAGGGAACGGGACTCGGATGGAACGATGTCTATACCCAGTTTGAGGTCTCGTGGCCCTATCTATGGGACGAAGAGAAACAGCTTCTGTATCATGTCTTCTTCACAGATGTGACGACCAATAAGAACGCCCGCGCTATCTACGAAGCCGGACATGCGTATAAATCTCAATTCTCAATTCTCAATTCTCAATTACCACCGGTTTATCACTCCGAGGAGAGCTGGGGACGCGCGGCTGGATGGTATATCCTCGCGCTGGTGGATGTATTGGAAGCGTATATGAAAGGACTAAGTGACGAAGGACAATGTACGAAGGAGCTGCCGCAGGCGGCGAACTTCGACCAGATGCGGGAGTATCTGCAAGCCTTGGCGGACGGACTTGTAGCCCGTCAGGATCCCGAAACAGGATGCTGGTACCAACTCCTGCAGTACGGCCCGGAGAAATGCGCTACGCAGGGCATGGACGATACCGGTTCGGCTAAGTTCACCAATGTGGAAGCCGGCGGTACGCAGTGCAATTATTTGGAATCCTCGGCCTCGTGCCTCATCACCGCGGCTCTGCTCAAAGGCTCGCGCCTCGGTTTGATCGACCACGCCGAAGCAGGCAAGCGAGGGTTCGAAGGCATCCAACGCACCTTTGTGCGTCCCAATTCTCAATTTTCAACTCTCAATTCTCAATTAACTATCACCTCTTCCTGCCAGTCCGCAGGGCTCAGTCACGACCGCAACGGCACGGCAGCGTATTACCTGATCGGCAAGGATGTGCCGATCCAGGACAATACGGAAGGCAAAGTCCTCGGCGCCTATCTCATGGCAGCCGTAGAATACGAAAGGATGGCTCGTTAGCCATCCTTTCTCTTTTCTAGGATACTAGGACCCTAGGATCCTAGGATTCTAGTAACCCCTTTGTTTTTTGCGCGCGGAGGACATCTTCTCGCGTATGCCGCCCTCTTCCAAGAACTGTGCCTCTTTCTTCTTGATCCATGTCCACATGCCTCTGTCTGCTTGGTGGATAAGCGTAAGAGCGACATTGCAGAACTCCTCTATGCTCCATTGCTCATAGTATTTCTGATAGTCGGCGAGTTCATGATGGCGATAGCAATAATTGACCATGGCATTGTAGCGAGGATGGGTTTGGTTCCATTGCTTGAGGCGATGCACCATGAGTTGGTCTTCATAATCTTCGCGCAACTCTATCAAACTACCACGCGCCACGTTAACCAGTTTCAGTTGCATCTCCATGCTCGTCAAGCCGTCTTCGGAACCTTCGGCGATATTCTGTTTTCCGCTACGAGCGGCTTGCTGCATCTGGTCTTGTGTCCTGTCTCCTCGCTCCAGATAGCGGTCCTTGTACCAATAGGTCATATCAAAGAGAATCTTGGTCTTTTTGTAAAAGATCAAATCTCTATAATCCCCATTGGCTTCCAAGAAGCCGCCATCATTAAGTTTTGCCATAGTTGGTATTATTTGTCTAGGATACTAGGGTTCTAGGATCCTTACGCTTCCTTGCGGCGGCGCGAGACCTTATATATCGCGTACGCGCACATGCAAAGCATCAGCGGGATCAGGGCATCGCCGAGGGGCACGTTACCTTCATCATCTTCTTCATCTACGATAGGATTAACCGGTAGTCCGGTGTCGTCATCATAGCCGTCATTATTTGCATCTACTCTCCTGGGACGACCTGGCGCGTAGTTTCTGCCGCCCATGTACGCGCCTTCGTTGACCGTACCGTCACTATTCAGCATCGGCTGCTCCGCCCACTCGGGCGAAGCATAGGTGCTGGTGGATTGGAAGGTAGCAGCCGGCGCCGCCGCGCCATAGGAGATGGGACTTTGTACATTGTACATTGACCCTTTGTACTTCGTTTGGTAGTTCACCGCCGAAACCTGCGCTACGCCAAGCGTCCAAAGCAACCCGATAACCAATAAGCAATTAGCAATTACCAATATCTTTGTGTCTTTCATCTCTTTGTCCTCCCTTCTTGTTAACGCACTTCCTTTCCGACGATATCATATACGCGTCCTGCGCGGATGATATACACATGGTCGTTATAGATCACTTTCTGCACTTTCTCTTGTGCCTCTACGGTGCCCACACCGGTGGTGACACTCGGTATTCCGAATGGCGTAGTACTGATTAGGAATCGCTGCGGCATGTCTCCCTCCTCGTAGGTAAAGGAGTAGGTATTGCCATGCTCTATCAGCGTGGATTTCTCTTCTTTCAGGTCGTTGAGGTAGTATATGCCTTCTCCGCCGAAGAAGGAGATGGTGTAATTGCTCTCTTTACCAGGGGCAAATCCCACATAGGTGCCTTCCAGTTCGTTGGTAGCCATTACCGCCATCTTGTCCTCGCCGTTCAGAGCGTAGAACTGTGCGGAGCTTCCGTTACCCGGCATATAGACTGCTTCCCATCCGTTATCGAACTCCTCGTTGAAGCGTTCGCCTTCAAAGAGATACATATCTGTATGGGTATTACTATCCTCCACGCGCATACGCGTCAATGTTATGTCTTGCGCACCTACATTGCGTTTGGGTGCACGAAGAGGAACATTCATGTTTTCTATAGCCGTTGAACGTACCATCTCGTTGTAGTTAAGCGTCAAAGAGGTCTCAGTACTTACACGGATCATGAATGCCTGCATAGCGGGTATCACTTTCAGTCCGGACCATGCATCCCATGCGGCTGCTTCAATCGGTATAGCCAACCATTGACCGGCGGTAGCCGTTTCGCTGGAAGTAGCTCCGGCACGTCCTCCCGCTTTGTCATTGCCTGTGCTGTAGATATAAACGGTTTTCTGAACTGCGGCATCGTCTCCTATGGCATCTTTGAGCGAAGCGATATTTATCGGTGCCATCCAACTATTTCCGATAATATTATTACCGAATGTAGCAGTAGACTCATGTGTCAGAGTAACCTCTCTCTCAGCGGTGGATGCAAGAGTTCCCTCCATCGTATAGGTACGAGGATCAGCAGACGTGGTAGTAATACCGAGTCCCTCGAAGGCATAGAGTTCGGTATAATAGCCTCGGCGCTCCCATCCGCCATTCTCATGCCATGCGTAGGTATAGATACCCGATCCGGCAAAGGCTGGATTCACATCCACGTACTCCATCGGTACAGCGAAATACTGGAATTGGTATGCGCCGCTTTCCTTACGTCCCAAGCTGTAGTAGTTCACCTTAGCCTTTGTAGAAGCTTCGTCATTGTTGAATATCAGCGCGGCTTGTGCTGTTTCGCTTGTATTGATGATGAGGTGTTCCGGCGAAGTAGCATACGGTTTGTTGTATGCCGGAGCTTTAGCCTCTTGTACCTTGCCGGTTACTACCAATGCGCCATTAGGCATGATCGTTAGTTTGCCTTCCGCATCATCATTACCATGGTTGTATTTACCGCCGTTGACGACAGTCACACCTGCTACATGGGCAGGCGCATTCAGTTCACATTCCGCCATAATACGCACTCTCTGCGTCTTGGTCGGAAGTGTGTTTCCTGTCCAGTTCGCTACATTGTGCCAGTTCTTCGTATCACCTTCTGCACCTCCGACGAATGCTGTGGAGCAGTCGGCGATATCTTCTGCATTCTTCTTCATGAGGTAGTTAAGCGTATTAAGCACCACGCGCTCACCATCATCGGTCAAACGCTCCATCGCGTAACTATTGATACCCAATACCATCAGACGGGCTTCCATCACTGCCTGACGCTCGATACCGACTTGCAGAGGATTACCTGCTCCATCTTCAATCAAACCGATTGGCAGCAAGTCGTTGTCGCTCATCGCCTGAGTGAACGTGAATCCCTGGAGAGCCGGACAATCGTGATATTTATAACCCGAACTTTTTTCATGTGTTCCGCTTCCGTATGTAGCGTCCAGTGCTGCGTAATCTTCTTTCGTATTATCCACCATGCTTACACGGAACATCGCTTCGTCACCTTCACCTACTTTCGTCAAATCTGTACCGGCAAATATTTCGTGGTCCTTGCATTGCAGATCCATCGTGTACTGACGGGTAGTCGGGTCCTTGGGATTGCCGCTGATACCTTTTGCTGCCCATGTCGGCTTATCACTAACAAAGGCTTCCATCGTTAATATGGGTCGGATGTCAATCAATTCACCCATCGCATCCACATATTTACGTTTATTTACTCCTTTGGTGTTAGAATTCGGATAGTCGGTAATACAGATGATATCGAATTGCGAGTAATACTCCTTAATTTTCTGTCCGTCATCCGTTGAATAAATATTGGTAGCAAAGACGTCAAAGTTCGCTGCAATCGCATTGTACAGACCTACGTTGGTTGTTTGGTCTGCCGTCACTCCTGCCGTCCAGTCACCTTTGTCCGTACCGTTTACTACGAATGCCAGCACGTGCTTGTCGGTATTCTGCTGATGGTGGATAGTGATCTTCTTATCCTCAGCATCCAAGGTTTGATTACCACATCCGTCACTGACAGTCAGCTTCAGGGTGTAGTTCTGTACGGCTCCGGCATTAGCGTTAGGCTCTGTTCCTTTCAGATAGACGATGCCATCTTGCTCATAGAACGAACTTGCCGCCGTCAGACCGGTGTTGTCATCCCAACCGGAAGAAGCCGTTACGCCGACGAACGAGCAGTCGTCGCCCAATTCCCAAAGAGCAATGTCCGGCGTCAGACGACCGTTCTTGATATACCATTCTTTCACTAATCGGGTTACATGAACCGATGTGGATTTATTGGTAATCGTGATTCGGTTCGAACGGACGAAGCAACCCTTCGTTACAATCACACTATACGTACCAGGCTGATTCGTAGTCAGTGTACTGGTCGTACCATCCGTTTCGATCGTATAATTGCCGCCGTTATTAATATCCGTATCGCCATCTTTCCATTGCAGCGTTGCTCCACTCTCGAAACCAGTCAATGTAAGGGTTACATTATTACTACTACATTTACTCTCCGCACCGGAAGTCAATGCCAACGTACCGGCTGCTATTGCACACTCTTCTTCCGTTACATTCAGGGAATAACTAATCTCTGCTTTCTTATAACATCCGCTCGCTGCCAAAGTAGCTTTGATCGTTGTTGTTCCGGCGGCTACCATTGCCACTTTACCTGTTGCATCTACTGTTGCCACACTCGGGTCTGACGAACTATATGTGATAGCACCTAAACTATTCGTATTCTCAGTAATCATAGATGCCGAGTAAGTGAAGTACGCATCTGTCGTTTTCTTATTTACCGTTGCACCATCTGCTAAACTTCCGCTCCACTGCAGATGCGTATTCAATGATCCGGCAGAACCTTCTGTAATAACTGCACCTAACGGACGAACTTTATTCGTATTGAATGCGACGAGCAGAACGTCATTGGCTTCTAATACATTGCCAAGCTCAATATCCACATATCCTTGTGCAGATTCTCCTAAGTCATCGTTTCCTTCATCTCCGTTATAAATAGGCGTATAATCCACCGCATATTTACTATCCGCAGAGAAGTAAGTAGTACTCTTATAAACGTTAGCTACCGTCATATTATCTGCACGGAAGTCGGCATAGATACGCACTTTGTTGATATTGGCATGATACGTACGTACCCATACATACTGCGTATTGCTACTTGCGACTGTATCAAAATCCAGCGCCATTGTAGTAGAGGCATTTGTAGTAGAGTGAGAGGAACTGATATTCGCGGAAATCCATCCGTCTGTATTTGCACAATGGTAATAGTTTCCATCCTTAGTGACTACCTTACGCATACGGATTTTATAAGACTCACCAACTCCTGCGCCGGCACAAGCTTCGTAGCTTACTGCATGCTCGTCCGAAATGGCATTATAGGTTGCCGTAGCGTCAGCAGTAACGACAAACGGAATAGTGGTCGAATAGGTCTCGCGGTCAAATGCGGTCGTCACATCGAACGAAGCCTGTACATATTTCTTGCTATCTTCTGTGCCTGACTCAATATTATAAATACGTATGCCCGCGGGCGCGGAGAGCGTCAGGTCTGCTGCGTTTCCATTCCATCCGGTCTCGTTTACCGTAGCCTTGACGGTATATCCGCCACCGCCGTAGTTAGCCGAAGCAGAAGTGCCTGTCCAGCTGATAGTCGCATCGGACTTGGAGACGCTTACCGTTATTCCGACAGCCGGCGTTTTTACGGTACCGCAGTCACTAATCAGCTCGCACCAGTAGTACATCGTGCCTTCTGAACTAGTCGTCGGTGTGTAACTCTGCTCATTGTTCGTTCCAGCTGCAGGTGTGGTTCCCGAACGGTCATTTGTCGTGTTTTGTTTCCACGCATAGGTGGTCACATTTGCAGGATTTGTCACGGTGATAGCAGATGCGTCATCGCCCAGGCTATAACTGGTCTCTTCGTAATTCAAACCATCGAACGAAGGCATCGTACAAGTAGCCTCTACCTCACCTTCTATCGAGATAGGCGTTCCGAGACGATAGCCTCCGGAAGCTCCGTAGCAGTAAATCTTCAGCGTTACCGTGCCGGTGTAGAAGGTTCCATTTCCGGTCATCGTGACGGTATGAATCGATCCTGCTGACTGAGAGTCGGAAGTATAGTTCTGGCTATGGCTGGAAGCATCGGATAACTCGATTTTCACAGTCTTTGCATTATCCTTCGGCTGAACTTTTACATTCACACTACTCGGCGTAAACTTATAGCCAGCAGCTACTTGGAATGTAACCGAAACATATTTGGCTCCATCGTAAGAAGTCGGGGTCTCAATTACACCCGTGAGTTCGGATTTCTTACTCTGGCTATAGGAGATTCCCGTCAGTGCTGCATTCGTCATATTGGAACCTGCTATCTGCGCGAATTCGCTATTCTTGCTGCTTGTAGTCAGTGAAGTAGCATCGGTATTCACACCGAGGTTCCAAATCAGCGAACCGGATGACTCGTACCGTGCATAGAGCGTCGGGGCTGCACCGGTGCGGCTCCATTTACCGGAAGTGATATAGTCCGTCACATTCGATCCAGCAAACGTACCATCGCTATTCAGCACTTTTACGCCATCGCCGGAAGCCGTAGTATAATAACCAAGGAGTCTATATCCGCTTGCCGGAGTAGCATGCGTGATACCCGTCAGCGCTGTTGCGTTCCATACAGCCGTAGCCGAACCGCCCGCGCTACCGTGATTAGCCGTATTCGCATCGAATGTCACAGCCTGTGTCCACTTGGCATACAAGGTAGTATTGTCGGTAATGGTAAATGTACTACCCGCAGCAGTATTGGTTCCAGTTCCATCATTCTTAGTATTCCATCCTCCAAAGGTATAATTGGTCTTTGCCAACGCTCCTTGCGCAGCGGTAGTAACCTCATCGGCAGGATCATATTCGTTAACATCTGTTGGCACAGTACCGCTTGTCTTATCGTTACCATCATAGGTGACGGAATACTTGGTTCCAACAGGACGGTTAATATTTATGGTTATCAATTTACCTCCACTGCTGGTGTGAGTCCATATATAAATATCACGTGAATTCAACAATACATGGTCGGCAGTTATTGTGGTTGTTTGATTTGTTCCCTTCGTGAAATAATTCGTTGTACTGCGCGTAGAGGTAGCAGTATATGACAAGTTTTGCGTTTCAATAGTGGTTGTAATTACATCATTCAGCTGTAAAGGACAATCCAAGGTAATATGGACACAAATCTTAGAATCGTCCAATACAAACTTTCCATTTGTCTGCATACTACCTTTCGCAGAAGAATTGGTATTCTCCGCGATAGCCGCACCTCCGGTAATCGTTGCATACTGCAACAAGTCCATATTCGAATTAGCAGGAACGGTAGTATTGCTTGCCGGATAAAGACTACTCGGGAAGGAGAGAGAGAACATTGTTCCCGTTACAGCGCATCCTGCAGCAAACTGTGCGTACAAAGTTGTTCCCGTAGTAATCGTATAATAATCTGCCTGTTTAGTTCCTCCACTTGCAGCCGTGTACCACCCGTTGAAACGACTTCCGCTCTTAAAGGCGTGCGGTAATACTACCTTATCTTCTGTTGCTCCATAAATAGGATCTACTGCAGTTCCCCCATTAGTAGTAGCATCCAAAGTAATCTTTATAGGACGTATAATCTCAAAATAGTAGTTGTATGCTCCATTAGACTTGGCAAACAAATAGAGTGTTGTTTTGCCAATGAGTTTACTTCCGGAAACCACTTCAATTTGTCCCACAGTACTACTATTTGCCGTTTTTGTCAATTGTAATAATAAGTTACCATCAGAACGAGTCGCAGCTTTATACAAACCTCCGTTTTGTTGAGTAATCGTATACTTGATTATATCATGTTCTTGAATCGGGCAGTCCAAATTAAGCGTGATATAAGCTGAACCATTATCTAAACATATTGCTTTGGTATCAGCAATCTTTGCATTTCCCGCAGATGGACTTGTTACAGAAGCACTACCGTTGGTTATCGCTTCACTCAGATAGTTTTCTGTAGTGAGCGTGGTTGTTCCTGTAGAAGCAAGATTGCCATTTGTCAATCCTGTTTTAATTTGAAGTTTATAGACTGTTCCACCAGTAATTTCTGTCGGACAAGCATCAGCAGCCTCTGTCGTAAAGCTGATATCGCTCAATGCCGCTGCAAGGGCGTTGCCTGCCAAGTCACTTACAGCCGCAGCGTCGGTTTCCAGAGTTACGGTTGCTTCCTCTGCGGCGCCCGAATAAGCAATGTTCACTTTCGTTGCATCCGAGCCGTCAATAGATACAGCACCCTTCGTCGCACCGGTTAAAGTGAACTTGCTTGCATCTACAGTTCCCAATGCTTCGCTGAAAGTAAGCACAATCGTTCCGCTGGTTGCTACGCCTGTGGCGCCATTTGCCGGAACAGACGATACAAACGTCGGGGCGGTTTCGTCCGGACCATCATCACAAACATCGACAATGAGCAATAGAAGTCCCACATTGCCGCTTGTTGTAACAGCATATGTACCAGGACCCATATCTTTTTCTGTATATTTTTTTATACCCGAACTTGCATCAATTCCTGTTTTATAGTTAGAGCCTCCTTTTTTGATAGTCATCGTATAAGTACTACCACCATTAAACATAACATACATGGTAGCGACTTTTCCAGAAGGAACAGTGAAAGTACCTATATTCGCAGAATTACTGCACCTATTGCTTGTCGTATATGTTACGTCGTCGATTTCCCATGATTCAGACGAGACACTACCATCACCCGGCACATTCGAGAAGAAAGAATTTTCATTTTTGGTTGGAGCAGGAGATGGAGTTGTCAGTGCACAATAATAGAAGTATTTGTGACAATCCCCTGCCGCAGCGGTCCATTTAGCCCAATATTCTTTGTTGCCGGTTGCAGTTGTAGAGATCGTTGTCACAGCAGAACCCGTCAAGCCGCTGTTGTCATACCAGCCGCCAAACGTGAAACCACTCTTTGTTACATTGGTCGGCAGAGTAGCACCTGTGCCGTATGTATAACTTGTCACATTGCCCGCATTAATCGTACCGTCATTGGTATTCAGTGTAACGGTATAACTTGCCGGACTGAATGTGGCAGCAATGGTTGTATTGGCTGTTACGGTATAGGTGGTACCGCTTGTATGAGCTGCTCCATTTACCGTTAAACCGCTAAGAGTATATCCTTCGGCTGGAGTAGCCGTCGGAGTGATAATTACCGTATGTGCCAGGTCGCGGCTGCCGCTGGTGAATGACTGTGATTCTCCTGCAACATCAGTATAAACCACACTGATTGTACCATTACTCGGCGCGGTGATTGACACATTCTGCGTCTTCATGCCGTTTGTAATGGTCTTGCTATAGAACTCACAGTTATTATTGTCATCGGTTATTCCCGTAGAGTGATCAACACCCGGCGTTACCGTCACAGCATCAGCCGTTACCGGTGCCGCTTCAAATGCCATTGCATGAGTAATTGCGTGCGCCGCATCGCCTTTCGTCCAGAAGATATTTCCTGTTCCGTTTCCATCGTTATTAGCGATGTGCCAATACTCAAAGCCGCTGTACGCTGTCGTGGTAACCTTATACAAGTTCGCCGTACCCGGCACAAGCGTCATCTGTGTTTTGTTGTTGTGCCCATTCTTACCTATACGGTACCATTGTTTGCCGGCCTCCCAATTGAGTACGCTGTTATCCCAATAGATAATCTTGCCTGCAGCTTGATCGCCGCCAGGATAAACAATAGAAACCTTCATTTCGCTTCCAAGCACACCACCTGTAAAGTCGAAGTTAAAGGTGTAAGTACCCGTCTTGCTATTAGTCGTCACTTTACAATCGGCATCATGAGGCATGGTCCAGTTTGTACAATTACTGCTCGTCATACCTGTTGCGTCGGAGTTTCCATACCAATCATTACAACCATCCGTTACACGGAACTTATAAATTGTACCGCCCGTCAAACTGAGATTAAGCGTCGCATGTGTTGCATCTACTTTTTCCAATACGTGGTTACTGATATCTCCACCACTGGAGTTTTTGAGGTAAAACTGCATGCACTTCAGCGAAAATTCTGCGCTCGTTGTGGAACATGCGCCGTAAGAAATAGTACACGTATATTTGCCTGCATCCGAAGCCGCAGCATCGCTGATTGTATAGGTGCTACTCGTTGCGCCATCTATATCTGCTCCATTCTTCTTCCATTGATAAGTAACAGGACTGCCGGCCGGAGAACCCGTCGGAGTTGCTGTCAGCACGACATCATCATCCGGATAGAACTGGAATCCTGCTACGCTATTCACCGTCGCCGTCACATTCACGGCTGTCGGGGCTACGCAAGTAGGGATTGCCGGGCGGGTGATAGTCATCGCAGTAAACGTGGTTGTACTTCCTTCTGCACGTACTACATAAACTTCTTTTAATCCGATTAGATTGCTTCCCTCCGGAATAGTACAATTCTCTGTTTTGCTTGGTTGCACAACAAAATTGTTTGTTCCCGGACTTGTACTATTCGTTTTGGACACCATCAGTTTGTAAGTTGCGCTCGTAAAAGAAATCACATCCCCTGCCGCTAAAGCACAACCAAGATTCAAACGCAGTACTGTGTTTCCATGGCCAAAGTTAATTTTATCTGAACTAATTATATTTTTTGCACTTCCCTGACCATTTATCATTGTTGCCATACCATTGGTTATAGTAGCTTGGGAACTTGTAATAGTCACTGAACTTGTAGCAGGTACGCTCACCGTACCCGTTGGAGATGTTAGACTAAATACGGTTCCTTCTACCGAACCATCCGGACAACTAACAGCTACCCATTTTGCATATAAAGTGGTACAAGTAGTAATCTCAAACGTCTGACCCAACACGTAAGTTGTTCCGCTTCCATCAGCTTTGGTATTCCAACCAGCAAAGTAGTAACCACTCTTTGCTAAATTGGTATTATCTTTTACAGGAACCGATGCTCCGCTACTATAATTCGTTGCGTCGGTTGGCGCAGTTCCCGTACCGCCGTTTTTATCATATGTCACATTGTACGTAAATGCAGTCCAACTATTGCCCGTTCCGGCTACATACTTGCCGGCATTGCCAGAAGCTGTCATGTCACCAGTTTTGCAATCCCAACTATTGCAATTAAAGATAAGTGTTGTACTTGGGTCGGCATATGTGTAATAGTAAGTGTCTCCGCAGATAGTTTCTGTTTCTTCGACAACTGCTCCAGTTCCCCCGTTATTAATTCCTCCCTTGAAACGATAAACAGCAACAGTTCCCCAAGAACCTGTGTTTTTATAATAGTACTTACCTTGCGCTGTAGGATAAGTTACAGACAATTTCTTTGTTTCGGTATTGAAAGTAAAGGTATAATTACCCGTCTCCGAAGCAAAGAACTTACAGTTGGCACTTTCGCCTGTTGAGAAAGTCCATCCGCTTATGTTACAACCGATATTTCCACCATTGCCGTACCATGTGCCATCTCCGCCTGAGTTCTGCCAAATCTTAAACTCATACAATCCGGCAGTCGTGATATTTACTGCTCTACTTAACGTGGAGCCACTTCCTGCTAAGTTATCACTAGTTCCCCAACTATTCCATCCTCCTTTCACATACCAAGTAGTTGCAGGAGCGGAAGGAGTCAATGTTATGACCATCTGTTGAATCTTAACTTCAGAGCCACTGGTTGAAAGCGAGAAAGTCACTTTCGTAGGAGTTGTTGCTCCTGCACTCCATGTCGTATTAGATGTAACAGCTATTGAGTTTCCACTAAAAGAACCTGGTCTCCCAGCTCCATCGTATGTGAATACAATGCTTTTGATGGAATAACTTGAAGAATACGTATCATTTATCTCTACATCAAAAGTAGTAGATTTACTAGATCCTATTTTCAATTTATTACTACTCCAAGATGCATTAGAATCACCTAAAGTTACTGCTTTAACATAAGTTCCGTCATTCTTCATGCCCTCGGAGTCATTGGTTGCCGTTCTGGTTTCAGTAACATCCGCTCCCCACGCCATGCCGATATTGGCCGTACTCATTACGAGTACAGCAAAAATCATCACCACGCGACGGAGTTGTAAGGGGCAAGTAAGGCGCAACGAGGAGGCAAGTAAGGGGCAAGTAAGGGGCAATACGTGGTTATTGACCCTTTTTGCATCGTTCCGTGCCGCTCGATCGCCGGCCATCATTTGGATAAACGCGCTGCATCCCTGCAGCATTCGATTTAAGTTAATGTAAAAGTTTGTCATAGTATTTTGTGTTTTTATGTTATTCGTTATTTTGGTCTTCTCCTGATACGATTGCAGGGGGATATTTTGTTGCTAAACGTTTAAATTGCTGTTCGACGTTGGTTTTCGACAAAGATTCCAATTCATCTAAAGCCATTTGTTGCAAGAAAGCAAAACGTTCCGCTCTTTCAACTCCGCGTTTAATCAGTTCTGCATTTACAACCTCCATATTCGATAATACAATCAGTTGATTTATCGAAGCTGTATCGCGTAAGTTTAATCCTTTGCTTGCCAATTGTGGATTATGCTCCTCCCAGTCTTTAGCTCGACAGCCGAATAATGCCATATTCAACATGTCCGCTTCACTGGCATACACCAGATATTCCTTTGCTTTTGCCACCGACAATTGAGGGATAATATTATCTTTAATAGCATCCGTATGCAGCGAGTAGTTGGTTTTGGTTAAAATACGTTTAATATCCCATTGAAGCAACAACGGATTATTCTCTGTCTCTACCAACCGCTGAAATTCCTTTACTACCAATAGATTGAATTCCGGCGAAAGCCACATACCGAAATGATAGGCTATATCTTTATGCGCATAAGTACCACCATATCGACCGGCCTTGGCATACAATCCAACTGCATTCGTTCGCTCTATAAATTTATTCACAGAAATATAGAATCGATTGCTACCAGCCTCCATTCTAATTCCCCCGAATTCGGGGGTTTTAAAATTAGGATTATTCAACTGCTCCCATACTCCAAGGAAATCAATAGTACTCTTGTTGTTCAGCCATTTTTCTATCAAACGTGGACCTTCCTCAAATCCTTTTGCCATGTCTGTTAGGCATATATAGTCATTTTGATTAAGGTTCAGCAGCACACTGATTGTTGTTCCTTTTACTTGTATGGTTCTTTTCTGTGTCATTCTTTGCAATTTTTATTGATTACTCTAAACACTCGACTTTTCATCCCCACATCTGTCCGATGCTCATCGCCCAAACGCACAAAATCAGCGCAATGCGACGGAGTTGTAAGGGGCACTTTTGATCACACTGATATACATAAAAAAAGCAAGACATGAGATTTCTTAACCGTAAAGATACGATTATTTCTCTCATGTCAGGCAAAAAAGAAATATCTGTAAGAGATTAAAAGATTATCATGCTCTGCGGCATAATACGGTGAATATATACGATATCGCCTTCTATTTCATATTTTTTATTCATAAAGCCTCACGAATATCATTCAGTCCGTAATGCTTTCCAAGACGCTTGGCTAATTCGTCCATGAACTCATCAATTGGACGTCCTTTGAGATTGCTCTGAGTAGTGTCCACTGCCGGATCTCTCATAACCTCAACATCCAAATCGCACGATGTTTTTCTTACTGCTTCCATACTTGTCAGTTTTTACTGTTTTAACCTTTGCGACCGCAAAGGTACAACAACTTTCTGACACATGCAAACATTTGCACAAAAAACTTTCTTTTTTGCCTGTTTTTTTAGTATATCAACATGTCAAAGATCTTTGGGCTTCTGTTTTTACGCCCTGAGCCGGGGCTATATATTGTGTATTTCCTAATAATAAATGGGCTTGCAGGCTTTTCTATTTATATAAATATAAAACCGAGTGCAAAATTACAACATTTCTACGACATACATGTGTAAAAATCAACACTTTTTGACGAATTTTCGCCATTTCTGCTATGTTAAGTTTGCAAAAACAGCCATATTTATGTTATTCAGCAGATATTATGCAGACGTGAGGCCGGCGTGGGGCCGGCGTCGTCCTAAGGTGATCCCGTGATGGTCGCGTTGCCGAGTCGGCGGTGAGTGCTAATTTACTCACGGGTCATTTACGACTCATTTAGCACTCATTCTCGAACCATTATCGAACCATTATCGAACCGTTTTCGAGAGATGGTGGGGTATCTCGGATGCAAAAGCCGGTCAAATCATGCTTGCGTGCAAAATAATTTGCGTATTTGCGAAAAAAGTTGTACCTTTGCAGCAGAATTTCCTAGGATACTAGGGTTTCTAGATAAACTAGATAAACCAGACTAATTAGAGAATCCGGACTAACATGAAACGGTTATACTTCATAGTAGCATTACTGGCAGCGGTAAGCGTTTGGGCGTTAGGGAATAACCTCACCCCGACCCTCTCCTCAGGAGAGGGGGAACAGCTTGCCCCGGCTACACCGGATACACCGGATACACTAGACACACTAGGTAAAATAGATACACTAGGTAAACCGGAAAAGCCTGCCAAGCCGGAGAAGAAGCCGAACAAGGCGCTGCTGTTCTTCTACCGCACTGGCAACTGGGTGGACCGGTATCTGCAGCGGGGAATAGACACCTCGTATATCGGTCTGCCCGAGCACAGCTGGCGGATCGCTTATACCAACGGAATGATCGGAATCAACTCCAACCTGACATCCTTCTCCGAGGCGCAGGACAATAGCGTTCAGACCATTACGCTGCTCAACCGCACCACCCCAAGCGTGGATTTGGGTTTCTACGCCGGCTACCGCGGCTTCGGCTTCGGCTACAGTTGGGACGCTATCCATGCCTACGCACAACGCCTCTCTTTCTCGCTCGGCAGTAAGTTCATCGGCATTGATTTCGGTATCCATACCAGCACGAATATCCACACGAACTTGCAATTTGGCGACCAGCAGAGTTGGGATCTCGGCAAAGACAAGGTTATCATCACCAATGCGAGCCTGAACCTATGGTATGCGCTGAACGCGCGTCATTACTCCCACCAGGCAGCCGTCAAACAATCGTACATACAGAAACAGACAGCGGGTTCGTTTCTGGTTCATCTGGCATACACATCCAGTCAGGTGCAGTTGAAAGACACACTGCGATACACAGACAACAACGTGCCTCTGCTACCGCTGCTGATGTCCAGTCTGACCGCCATCCGTACGCGCCAGATAGCAGTAGGTATAGGCTACGGCATCAACTATACTCCCAACAAAGGCAAAGTAGTCTTGCACGCCTCCGCAGCCGCTATGTTAGTGACCTACACGGTCAATTTAGCGTCTTTCTATCTGCCGGACAGCATAGCGGAAGGTCTGCCGGACGACCCGATGTACAACCTCAATCCGTCTTTTCCTGTGCATGTGACGGGTAACATGCGCGCAGCAGTGAGCTGGGAAATCAACAAATGGGTGCATTTGAATGCCTGGGCAACGGCAGAGAACATACGCTTCCGCTCCGGCTGGACTGCTAACGACAACTACATCAAACTCAGCAACTGGAACTGGAAAGTACAGGCAGCAGTAGGTGTCCGTTTCGGCGCGGGCAAAGACCGGTTGCAGAGGGCGCTATATGGGAATGATGCAAGCAAGCTTGCCAATGATGCTGCCACGCAGCTTAATGATGCGACTGCGTCGCCTAATGATGGACCGAAAAAAAGCCGGCTGCCGAGATGGCTAACCGACTTCTTCTGGAGTCCGAAGGACTAAGCCCCACCCTACCTCCCCATGGAGGGGAGGAGACTATTTCACTAATATTCTGTGCGCGGCACGCGCGTCCTCCTCATTCAGAATCAAGAGATAGCATCCTTGCGCAGCAGGCGTGCGGATCTCCGAGTTGTCATACGTCTGTGCGCCATGGCGGTTGCCGAGCATGTCGTACCAGTACGCCGTACCCTTGCCCTTCATCTGCAGAGGTGCGGACGGCGGTACGAGCGAAGGCATATCCTTCACTTCGGCTGCTACAGCCGCCGGAATAAACGGACAGGTGAACTGCTTGACACCGTCGTCTTTCCTCATCAGCAGCGCCTGGTACTCCTCGCCAAAGCGCAGTTGTACGCCGTTGCCGCCGGTGTAATAGACGAAGTCCGTTGCTCCCTCGATAGGCATGCCGTTGACGTACCATTGTACGGAATCAAACTGATAGCCTCCGTTATAATCGGCATTGCGGATTGCCAGGACATCATTCCACCGCTGGGTGATCACATCCGACGCATAGCGGAGCGACACCGTGAACGGAATCGTCACGTTGAACTCCGGCTTCGTATCCTCCAACAATAGCGATCCGGCATAGACAGCAGGGATAAGCGATGCATCGACAGGTATATCTATCTGATAACGTCCCTTCGGCTGCTGGCCGGCTACAGGACCTTCGGACGGAAGAACCTGGTTCTCGAACGAGTAAGCATAACTAAGGCTGCGTCCACGGGTGATATCATAGACGAGCGTAAGCGTAGGATCTCCCTCGCAGAGGATATACACCGAATCCGGCATAGAGGCCTGCAAGGACTCGTAGATCTCCAGATTCAGGACATAGGTAATGGCGCAGTTGGTCTGCATCGGGATGGTATCCACCATCGTCTTGGTGCCCTTGCCATAGGTGCGTCCCATATAGGTGAACGGCAGATTCTCCGGAAGCAGCATCGTGTCGTGGTAGTTACGCACCGGCTCTTTCAGCTCCAGATAGATGATACTGTCGCAGGAAGTAGCGGGGTTGAACAGATTAACAGAATCTACGATACCATAGGTATGATAAGTGGTGTCTCTTCCGATTTTTGTATTCTCATCCCATACAAGACCGGCACCCTTGCGATCCTCGTCGCAAAGAACGATGGACCGGGTCTCATGGGTCGGTCCGAGAGGTTCGAGATGCAGATCATAATAGATGATATCCTCACACGTACCGCATGTAACACGGAGAGAGACACGGAAATCGCCACCCTCAATCGGGAAATCAAAGGTAGGATTTGCCTCGTCTGACCAACCATACGGGATTCCTTCCACGTTCCACTCATAGGTCTCTATACGATAGTTCTCGGAAACGAGCGTGTCTTCCAGCACGTGGTCAATCTCCTGTACCCATGAATCCGAAGCGTCAAACTGCACCTTATAGATACCATTGCGGCAGCTGCGGATGATATTCGGTTTGCTCATCACCGCGATAGGGTTGGTTGCCAAGGTAGAAGCATAAAGAGAGAAGAAACAGGTGCTGTCCTGAACGAACATACAATCTACCACATAGAGGCTGTCGTCGCGCATACCGGCATGGAACTGCTGGTCTCTACCCAAGATATACTCCTCCGGCAGCGAACCGTCCGCACGGCGGTATTTCTCGTTATAAGCATATGCCCAGCGGTACTCAAATCCGTCAGGGGCTTCGAAATCAGGGTTGATCTCGCCGCACTTCATGCCTTTCAGTTTACCATCGGAGCATCCAAGGGTGAAATAAGCATAACCGGAGTGAACAGAGAAAGTACAGTCATGGGTAGTCAGACGGACTGTCAGGTTCTTACCCTGATACTCCTTTTTACGAAGGTTGACACCCACTGTGGTCCATTCTTTCCATACCACATCGTCCGACGTCTGCGCAACTTCGCTGGACGTGATATGCCATCCTTGTGCGATAGCCTCCTTCGTTAGTTTGCTGCCATCCATCACATCATTGGCGTTAAAATCCGCCATACCGCATCGTCCGATGGAAACACCATCGACCAGCATATCGAGCAGGAAACGGGGGTTCTCATGGTCGGCATGTCCCGGAGCCTCCAAGAGCGGCATATATTTGAGCAGTAGCACCGGATACTTGATAGTGTCCACGGGGAAAGTGAACTCGATCCGCTCCGCTTGATCACCGGAATCCCAGTTACCGAGACGAACAGACGCCAGTTCGCCGTCCGGAACGGTCTTCGCCAGACCACCGGTACGCGGCTCTATTTCCGTACGGTCGAAATGGATCGTATGACGGCTGCTCTTCTTCTCCGGACCGTCATCCACTCTCTCAATTCTGAAATCGTTAAAATTATCGGATCTATCAGGCGAAGATTTATTGACATAGCAGACAGCGTTATCCAGATTGAGGTAGTCCACACACATCTGGTCGGGATAATAAACCAGTTTGGACTCAATGGTCTTGAAACTGAAGTCATTATCCTCGCAGATAGCACGCACCACGAAATCCGTCTGTCCTACTGCCAGACCGGTAAAATTAGTCTGGTTGCCGGTAACATTCTTCGGTCCGGACCAGGTGCTATTCTCATACGAATAGGCATATACTTCATAATTGGTGGCTTCGCCCTGCCAGGAGAGTGTGATCGTAGAACCATTCGGGGTAACTACCAGATCTGTCGGGGCAGGACAAGGAGGCGTATCGCGGATATTGATATTATCCACCATAGCACCGGGTTGCTGCGCCAGGTTTGATCCGTTGGTCCATACGAACGCCAGATAGTGCGGCGTACCATCGCACCAATCTCCGGGGATCTTAGCCGCACACTGATGCCAGGTAGAGTTAGCCGACAAATAATCTATGCGTGCTCCGGGCTGAAGCTGGATTATATAGTTCTTATACAAACCGGGTACTACCGGACTGAGATTGGACATAACCGGGATTGAGTCTATCTGATGCGTACTGGGATTCTCCTCCGTCATCGGAATCCAGAAGAGATAGAGACCGTCAAAATCGCTTGCCACATTCGCCATGGAGCAATAATCGAACATGACGGTATAATCCCCACTGATCTGATCAAGCGCAATCGTATCATAGGCAAACACCCAGCAACTCTTGCTGGAATAATGGGCAGTAGCACCTCCGTCATCGGATATATAGAGGCCATATTGTCCCATCCGGTCATTATTTCCCGGAGCACCAAGATACCATTTGTTGGTCAACTGCTTGGATATACTGCTGGTAGCGGGATTGAGTACCCAGCGGTTCCTGTCCGCTTCATTCTCAAAATCACAGGAATACCGTGTAACGGCATGTACGGGCGCCACTATCGTCAGTGCCGCCAAAAGCACTATTCGGGTTAAACGTTTCATATGCTTCATATTATGAGTTTCTATTTTATTCCACAACCATAACCTGGGCTTGTGTCTCGCCCTCGGAGTTTACAGATTTGATAACAAAGACGCCCGGCTGTCCCGGTGTCGGGAGCGAGGTATAGCCTTGCGGCAGGTCGAACGTGCTATAGAGCTGTCCGGCGGCGGTATAATACCATATCGTAACCGGATGATCCATATACATAGGCATGTGCTGTCCCGCCTGCACGATCGTCGGATAGGCGGTCTGCTGCTCGTGATAAACAGGCTGGATAGGACAGGTCTTCATTATCACGCTGTCCTTACGCATCAGTTCCACGTAGTACTCCGAGTTGAAATCCAGCGGCTGGTAGAGATAGGAGTGGGTCTCCCCTATCATCGGAACATTATCCTTATACCACTGGAAGGAGAGGAACTCGTATCCGCCGTTGTATTTCGGACTGAGGAGGGTGAGGACATCGTTCCATTTCTGATCTACGATAGAGCTCGGATAGCGGATATCGAAGCCCCGGGTCTCGGAATAGATACCGCAGCAGAACTGGTGGAAGGTCAGCGTAGCGGAATAATGCCCCGGAAGGATATCCTCCGAATAAGGGATGGCTACGCTCGTCACCTGGTCGTAGATCGTGGTGTCGCGCAACTGAGGCGTATTGAAGTTTATAACCAGACTGTCATAGACACCCGCCGTAATATCAAACAGGATAAACATCTGTCCTTCGTCCGCACAGGAATACGGAAGCGAATCAACCGTTGCATGCAGCAACTGGTTCACCGTCAGGGTGAGATAGATCGCGCTGTCGCAGCCATTCTCGTTCTTGAGCATGATCAGATGGTTATCCATCGGCTGGGTATATTTGACACCCGCTATCGTAAGGGACTGGGTCGAACAGATCGAGTCATGGATATGCAGTTCCTGAGGCTTAGGATAAACCTCCAGGAACATCGTAGAGACAGAATCGCAACCTGCATAATTCTTGAAAGTCTCCGTTACTACCGTACTTTCGTTATAGAAATTGTCTCCGAACTTAACAGGTTCCTCGGAGCAGGACTTATAATGGAACTCCGTAGCTTCCGAGCGGATGTCGGGCACAATGATTGTGTCCACACGCGTACTATCACACATGTTGCCCTCTCCTGATCCGATAAAACAGGTATAGGTAACCTCTATCGAATCCCCTTTCACCGGAGCGGTATAGGTAGGAGCCTTGGCTCCCGTCTCCGATCTGCTTCCATCCGAGAGGCGGCGGAAGATCCAGTTGAAATCCGTACAAGCCTCCGTGGTATGATTCTCTTCGTTTTCGTACTTCGTCATCACATGGGAAGTATTGGTGAACTTGAGTTTGGAGGTACAATCGCTATATATTCTTTCAAACGAATATTCGGGTACCGGGAACCGGGGTGCGGAAACCGTACTAACCTCAAAATAACAGGTTGTATCCTCCTTGAAGCTAACCTTACAGGTATATGTATGTGTGCTGGCTGGCACATCCAACTCCCGGTTATACCGCTGGCCATCCTCCAACGGGCCTAACTCCGTGCGCCAGTCGTATGAAAAACCTTCCGGTGCCGTAGCAATCAGACGTGCATCACTACCGCAGTTCTCCGTTTCGATATGCGCGTTGGCGCAATCAAGCGTGAAATAGCCATAGCCGAAATGCACCCACTGACCGCAGTCGGCAGAAGTGATACGGATCTTGATTTTCTGGTTATGGTACTCCATCAGACTGACTCCCACTACCGTCCAGTCTTTCCACGCCACTTCTTCTCCGTTATAGGTAGTCAAATGCCAGCTATCCACCTCTTGGGATTTCAATACGGCATCCGAATATGTGAAGTCCGCCTGTCCGCAGAGTTCCATCCGGTTATCAAGCGAATCCAATACCTCTATACGGAAATACGGTTCTTCGTATCTATCGTGACCACTATTATCCAACACCACAGCGTACTTCATGATCAAGATACCCTGTGTAGCCGTATCTACGACCAAAGAATACGTAATGGACTGGGCGTTTCCATCCGGGTTCCAGTTTCCAAGCCGGACAGATGCCAGTTCTCCCGGCGGCACGGTATGCAGGATTCCATCCGCACGCAGGTCCACCTCCGTCGGATCCACATGGATGGTATGTTTACTATTCTCCGAATCAGGACCATAATCTACTATACCCACATTATCAAACGGTGTCTCCCCCTGGTGGGCCTCATGCTTACCATAGGTACATTTGACATTATCGCCATCCAGTCTGAGATAGTTGATACAATGGTTATCCGGGCAATAGACGAGGATAAGTGTCTTATACACCCAACCGGTAGTCTCTTCTCCGGCGAGTCCTCTCACGCGGACATCGTATGACCCCTCGAGCACCGGCTTGAGCACATACGTACATTTATTCCCATCTCTGGAGAAACCTTCCGTCTCGTTCTCAAGACTTATTCCCGAGAAGCGCTTCCATGAGCTCGTCCCTACCGAGCGGTACTGCACCTCAAACTCGGTCAGCGTGCTTTCCCACGAAACAATCATAGAAGAGTCTTCACATATAGGATCCACCTCCAGATTCGTCGGTTTGGGATATGCTGCAGAACATATCTGCAGATTATCTATCGCAATAGAGGTGCGCGTAAGAGAATCCGTCGTATTATCATTTTCCCACAGGAATACAATTGCCCATGTATAAGAAGAGAAGCTGGGATTGATGGTAAGTTCCTGCAGCGTCACATTCTGCCACGTCTCACTACCGCATACATACTGCTCGGTATACATTGTCTCATCGGCCATCCACCATACGTAACTTTTTAAACTTGGTGGCGGAGGAGAGAGACGTCCGCTAGTCT